>Ga0160429_1000423_pt1 | contig 41503 bp, 37 predicted proteins | sample SolpanmetagenomR_FD_108199 | JGI IMG/M metagenome (GOLD analysis project Ga0160429, IMG submission 108199) | Solar panel surface microbial communities from Lawrence Berkeley National Laboratory, California, USA - R | ecosystem: Engineered > Built environment > Solar panel > Unclassified ... | reverse complement strand
GCCCTTCTGCAGGATCTCGATGGAAATGCCGTCGGGCGAGCGCACGAAAGCCATGTACCCGTCGCGCGGCGGCCGGTTGATGGTCACGCCCGCATCCTTCAGCCGCTGGCAGAAGGCGTAGATGTCGTCGACCTGATAGGCGAGGTGCCCGAAATTGCGCCCGCCCGAGTAGGTCTCCGGATCCCAGTTGTAGGTGAGTTCGATCAGCGGCGATCGCGTCTCCGCCGCGCGCTCGGCATCGCCGGGCGCGGCCAGGAACACGAGGGTGAAGCGGCCCTTCTCGTTCTCGACGCGCCGGACTTCCTTCAGCCCGAACGTGTCGACGTAGAAGGCGAGTGCCCGGTCGAGGTCGGCCACCCGGACCATGGTGTGCAGAAATTCCATGATTGCGCTATCCTTCTGATTTCAGTGAACATTCTGGCTGTTCTGGCAGCCGGCTGGCACGACCTTGCCCGCAGGGCGTCCCCCTGCGGCAGCTGAGCGATCGCCGCGGTAGCTAGGGTTTGATCGAACGGCGAGTAGGCCGCCCGGGCGTTCCGGCCCCCTCCCGGACCCCCGGATCGGGCAGTCGAGTCGGCCTGCCGGCGATCTCCGCCACGACCGCGCTTCGTAGGCCGTCGGTGCCAGAACGGGTCGACGGGATGACGAACGATCACGCTCGACCGGGCGGGCCGAGCGGTATCGCCATCGCGCCGCTATCCCGCACCCGTGACTGACCTGCGAACGTACCCCTCGCGGCGATCCTGCGACACCGCCCGAACCGCTCGATCGGTGCGGTCCAGGGTGGCACGCCACGCCGCCTCACGGCCGGCCCGGATCGGTTCGCGTGCCACGGCCGGTTTGCGCTCGGGCCTGGACGGCCCTCCCCCGATCCCCGCCGCCCTGTCGCATCCGTCCCGGGCGCGGTCCGGCCTCAGCTGTGACCTGACACGGCGTGCGGGATGTACGGCGCCTCAAGCGCGGCGCACTCGTCAGCACTCAGCTCGAGCGTGAGCGCCGCAACGGCGTCGGTTAGATGCCCCGGCTTGGACGCACCGATGATCGGCGTGACCTGTCTGCCTTTGCGCAGAAGCCATGCGAGCGCGATCTGAGCGCGCGGAACGCCCCGCCGCTCAGCGACCTCGCCCAGCGCATCCACCACCTTGCGGTCCGCCTCCTCGGTCTTCCCGTAGAAGCGGTGAAGCGCATCGTCCGTCCTGAGGCGCTCGGTCGTCTCGTCCCAGGGGCGCGTGAGCCGCCCACGCGCCAGCGGGCTCCAGGGCATCACCGCGACGCCCTCCTCGGCGCACAGGGGCAGCATCTCCCGTTCCTCCTCCCGGTAGAGGAGGTTCACGTGGTTCTGCATGCTGACGAACTCCGTCCAACCGTGCAGGCGCGAGACGTACAGCGCTTTGGCAAAGCGCCAAGCCGGCATCGAGGAAGCGCCGATGTAGCGGGCCTTGCCCGCCTTCACGACATCATGGAGCGCCTCCAGGGTCTCCTCGATCGGCGTGTCGCAGTCGAAGCGATGGATCTGGTAGAGGTCGACGTAGTCGGTGCCGAGGCGCGTCAGACTCGCGTCGATCTCCTGCATGATCGCCTTGCGCGACAGGCCCATCCCGTTCGGGCCGGGTCGCATGCGATTGTAGACCTTGGTGGCGAGGACGATGTCGTCGCGGCTGGCGAATTCCTTCAGCAGTCTCCCCGTGATCTCCTCCGACGAGCCGTCGGAGTACACGTTCGCCGTGTCGAAGAAGTTGATCCCCTGTTCGATGGCCTGGCGGACGATAGGCCGGCTCCTCTCCTCATCGAGCGTCCAGGGGTGATTGCCCCTGTCAGGCTCACCGAAGGTCATGCAGCCGAGGCAGAGGCGAGAGACCTTGATCCCCGTGGAACCGAATTTCACGTACTCCATGCAGCCCTCCCGGCGGCAGGTTTGAGGGTCCTTGGGTGCAGCGTCGATCGATCGGCATGCGGGATAGGAACCCTGCGCGCCGAGCCTCCACCCACCGATGGGCTTGCAGCCTGCCGAGCTTGGTCTTGCTCGCTCAGTCCACGACCGGCAGTCCTGCGAAGCCGCCCGGCCCGAAATAGGGCTGCAGCGTCTTCGGCTGGTAGATCGCCGTCGAGCACGTTCCACTCTCGTCGTTCGTGCACAGCTGCGCGGCCTTGCCGTAGCGCTCGATGACACTCCGATGCACCGCCTCGTTAATCGCGCGAACCGGCCGTCCGTTCTCGTCCTGGGCGACGTACAGGCTCTCATTGAACGCCGTCTCGCACGGCCGCTCACCGATCCGTCGCAGCGTCGGTCGGAAATGGTCGAGGGCGAACAGCCCGGATGAGGAGTCGTGGGCCGCCGCCGCCGCGTTCAGCGGCCCCGCCGGCAAGCACGTCCAGTCGATCGCGAGCCCCGCCGCCTCGGCTTGCCTCGCCATCCAGACGAGCGGGATGTCGGCGAGCACCCGGGTCCTGTAGCCACCGCCGACATCGGCATGCGCGCCTGCAAACCACACCTGCTGGACCGAAGAACCGGCCGGTGCGGTCCCCGTCCAATAGGTCGGGATGAAGTTGTGGCGATGTTCGTCGATCGCCAGCGCCTGCACGGCCGTCTTCACGATGGAGCAAGGGCTCGTGTCGTGGAAGGCGAACGCCTTCTTGTTGGCGTCCGCGAGAAGGGAACCCGGGATGCCGAGGCTGCCGACCGTGTCCCAGACGCCCAAGAATCGGATCGTCACGCCGTCGTGTACCTGGGCCGCGTACCGGTCCCTGAAATCCTGCGGCGTATGGGGTTTGGCGGAGCGGTAATACGCCCAGGCGTCGGGCAGCGACTCCAGGGATGGCCGCTTCAGGACTCCGCAGGCGGATATCAAGCCAACTAGGCTGCGGGCGGTGAAGGCGCCGCGCGAGAAACCGAACAGGTAGATCTCGTCGCCGGGAACGTAATTCTGAGCGATGAACTGGTATCCCGACCGTATGTTGTCGTCGATGCCGAGACCAGTCGCGCCCTCTATGAAGGTTTCCAGCTTCAGGCCCGTCGTGCCGACGCCACGAAGGTAGAGCACGATCTGGAACGTCGCCTCGCCGGTATCGACCGAGCCGTGGATCGAGCGCGCGATCTGCGCGACGTTCGTATCCTCTGTTTGAAGGTCGTCGTTGTTCCAGGTGCCGTCGCAGCAGACCACGATGCGTTTCATCGACCCTGCCCCCGTGATAACCGGTCAGAAGAGCGTCACCATCGGTTTTAGTGCGTTTGACACCGAATTCATACGCCGCTGGCGCGCTTGTTGACTGCCGTGCGATGTCGGCCGGACCCAGACCTGTTTCCACGCCGCCCCTCAACCTCGGCACCGCACGCCGAGACCGCGCCGGATCGTCGCCTCGATCAACGGCGCAGTCGACGGTTCGCTGATCGCGCCGTCGGTGTCGGCGCCCGAATCTCCTCAGCCGACGTCCCGATAGCGGCCCCTCGTCGACGGTCCGACACCTGTGCTTCCGGGTGGTTCGCGGATGCCGGAAGCCCGTGTCGTCCGCCGGCCGGGGCAACGCACTCGGCCGGCGCCAAACCGGGCTCTGCGACGCGTCCCCGGACCACCCTCATCGGGACGAGGGCGGCGGGATCGGCCCGCGCCATCGGCTGCGGCCACCGTTCCGGACGTGAACGCGCTCGACGACCGTGCGGCCTGGCAACGGTCAAGCCCTGCGTCGTCCAGGCGGTGTCGGGACGAGCCTGACAGGTGTCGGTGAGAACGGCACGTTCGGTCACATCTGCTTGTCGCTCGCTCCGATCCGGGCGCTACTCAAGGCCGTCACGACAGCCTCGAGACGCCCTTGAGAGAGCGGAAGGACAAGCGACGATGATCATGGACGTCATCAAGTTGGGGACCCGTGCCCGCACGCTCGGTCGCCCGCGGGACGCCTGCCCCTACCCGACCGATTCCCGTGAACGTCGGGCCTGGTACGAGGGCTATGACGGCTCATCCTTGGCGTTCGGCATGCGCGTGCCGCACCCGGCCGTCACGCCCCGCAGCACCGGGAGGATGCTCGAAGTCGCGGCGGGCGCGGACGGGGCTTCAATGCTGGCCTGAGGCTCGAACGTCATGGGGCTGCGAACGCTCCCGACACACCCGACTGCCGGCCGCCGAGAGGCGCGCGGCGGGAACAGGCCCGGCCGGAGGGGAGGACGGGAAGACGGCGCGGACCGGCGTTCGAGGGGCGCGTGTTCGGTCGGCTGGAGCGGGTGGTGACCGCCTTGGTCGAGGCCGGACTGGCGGACCGCGCGGCCGCGCCGCCGAACCTGGTCGAGCGCCTACGGCACCTGGAGCGGGCTGCCGTGGCCGCCGGCGGAGACCGGCAGGTGCTTCAGGTCATCGCGTCGGGGCGGCGCCTGCTCGGCGAACCCGATGCGGTGGAGAGGCCCGTCGGATCATCGCCGTCCGCGCATGGGCGAGGACGTCCCGAACCGCGATGACCTCGGCCATCCGGCTCGAAAGGCGGTAGAAGCGGGCCGACATCGCCGATGGGCGCGTCCGGCCTGGACGCGTCCCCACGAGTGCCCGCACATGACAACTCGAAACGAGGGCGTCGCCGGTGACCGGCCCCGGCTGAGCCGAGGCAACCGCCGCACCTTCGCGGCCCTGGCCTTCGCGGCGGCCATCCCGGTGCTGCTGCTCAGCGGCTGGGTCGCCACGCTCATGGCGCAGCAGCAGCGCGATCTGGTCCGCAACGCCGCGGTCACCAGCGCCGCCCGCGTGGCCGAGCGCGTCGCCTCCGACATCGCGGCGCAGGTGGCGGTCCTCGAGGCCGAGGCGGCCTCGGCCACCCTCGACAAGCCGGACCTCGCCGCCTTCTACGCCGAGGCCGATCGCCTCCGGCAGGCGCACCCGCTCTGGGCGACGGTCGAACTGGCTGATCCCGACGGCGCTCAGGTCGTCAATCTGCTCCGCTCGCTCGACGAGGAACTCGGTCCCACCGCCGACCGCAGGAGCTTCGACGCCGTCGTGCGGACGCAGCGTCCCGTGATCGGCGGCATCGGCCCGGTCGGGCCGATCTCGGGCCAGCGTCTCGTCGCCCTGCGCGTCCCGGTCATCCGGGCGGGCAAGCTCCGCTACGTCCTCTCTGTCCGGCTCGCCACCAACGCGGTCAGCTCGATCCTGCGCGACGCCGGGGCGCCCGAAGGCTGGGTCGGGACCATCGTCGACGCGGACGGCAACACCATCGCCCGCACCCGCGCCGAGACGGAAGAACTCGGTCACCCGGCGAACCCGGCCCTGCAGGCGGCCGTCCGGCGGGCGCCGCAGGGCTTCTACACCGGCCCGACCCTGGAAGGGGCGAACGTGGAGGTCGTCTACCGCACCCTCCAGCACACCGGCGGCTGGTCGGTCCATTTCGGCATGCCGGTGGCCACCCTGAACGCGCCGGTCTCCCGCTCCTACCTCGTCCTGGCCGGCGGCAGCCTCGTCAGCATCGGCCTGGGCTTGGCCCTGGTCGGGCTGGTCGGCCGGGACATGGCCCAGCGTCGGGCCGGCGAGCAGGCACGGTTCGCGCTCGCGCTGCGGTCGAGCGAGGAGCAGGGCGCGGTCGCCGTCGAGGCGGCGGAGCTCGGGACGTTGCGGTGGGATACCGGCCGGGAGACCGTGACGGCGTCCGGGCGCGCGGCCGAACTGCTCGGTTGGCGCGTCGCGGTCGCGCAGGGGGAAGCCGCGGCTGCCGCCCGCGAGGCCCTGGCCGCGGTCCATGCCGACGACCGCGTCCGGCTCGACGAAGCGGTGCGACGGGGCGCGGCCGACGGAACGCCGCTCGACGTGGAGTTCCGCATCGCCGATCCAGCCAGCGAGCCGCGCTGGGTGCGCCTGACCGGCCGGGTGCCCCACCTCCACAAGGAGGTCGCCGGGCTCGTCTACGGCGTCGTCTCCGACATCGAGCCGCGCAAGCGCGCGGAGGCGGAGCGCCTCGACCTGCTCCGCCGCCTCGGCCATGCGCAGGAGAACGAGCAGCGCCGGATCGCCCGCGAGCTGCACGATCAAGTCGGCCAGACGGTCACGGGCCTGTCCCTCGGTCTCAAGGGCCTGGAAAGGCTGCTCGAGGCCGAGGGCGTGTCGCCCGAGGCCGGCCGGCAGGTTCAGTGGCTGCAGAGGCTCGCCGGCGAGGTCGGCCGCGACATCCACCGCGCCGCCGTCGACCTGCGCCCGACCGCCCTCGACGACCTCGGGCTGGCCGAGTCCCTCGCCACCCTGCTCCGCGACTGGGGGCACCGCCACGGCGTCCGCCCGGACCTGGAATTCACGGGCGAAGGGGCCCGCCTGCCGCCCGCCGTCGAGAGCGCGGTCTACCGGATCGTGCAGGAGGCGCTCACCAACGTCCTCAAGCACGCGCAGGCCGCCACGGTGAGCGTCTCGGTCGAGCAGCGCTCCGACGAGGTCCGGGTCATCATCGAGGACGACGGCGTCGGCTTCGACCCCGAGGCCACCACGCACCCGTCCCCGGGCGGCGCCTCCGCCAAGCCGAGACTCGGCCTCTCCGGCATCCGCGAGCGCCTCTCGCTTCTGGACGGCTCGCTGACGCTGGAGGCGTCCTCGGGCGTCGGCACGACGTTGTTCGTTCACATCCCCCTCCCGCAGGCGGCCTGACGCCCGAGGAGCCAGCACCATGGACCGTATCCGCGTCGTCCTGGCCGACGACCATCCCATCGTCCTCGCGGGCATCCGGACGCTGCTCAACGCCGACCCGGAGGTCGAACTCGTGGGCGAGGCCACCAACGGCGGCGAGGCGCTGCCGCTGATCCGCACGCTCGCCCCGCAGGTCGCCGTCGTCGACGTCTCGATGCCCGGCCTCAGCGGCCTCGAACTCACGGAGCGGGTCGCCGGCGAATGCCCGGGGACTCGGGTGCTGGTCCTGACGGTCCACGAGGACGCGGCCTACGTCCAGCCGCTGATGAAGGCCGGCGCACGGGGCTATCTTCTCAAGCGCTCGGCGGCGGAGGACCTCCTGCGCGCGGTCCACGCGGTCGCGGCGGGCGGGATCTATCTCGATCCGTCCATCGCCGGCCACGTCATGGCGGGCCCGTCCGCGGCGGCGCGTTCGCCCGCCGCCGCGGACGGGGAGATTCTCAGCCCGCGCGAGACGGAGACCCTGCGGCTGATCGCGCAGGGCTTCAGCAACAAGGAGATCGCGCGCCGCATCGACGTGAGCGTGAAGTCCGTCGAGACCTACAAGGCGCGCGCCGCCGAGAAGCTCGGGCTGCGGACCCGGGCCGAGATCATCCGCTACGGGGCCGCACATGGCTGGCTGGACGCCCTGACCCTGCGCTGACCCGTCCGGTCGGCCAGGCTGTCCGGCGCGGCTCCGACCTGTTCGGTGACCGGAGCCGGCCCGGAAGGCGGGGGCACCGCCTAGCGCGCGCGAAGGGTCCACCGCGCCACGAGGCCGAGGGTCGAGCCCTGCACGATGATGGTGAACAGCACCACCGCATAGGTCGCCGCCAGGATTGCGGGCTTGGCCTCGCTCTCCGGCATCGAGAGGGCCAGCGCCACCGAGATGCCGCCGCGCACGCCCGCCCAGGTCAGGAACGGCACGTTGCCGAGCGAGAGGTTGCCGCCCCAGCGAAACAGCAGCACCGGCGTCGAGACCGCGACGAGGCGCGCGACGAGCACGATCGGGACGGCGCAGGCGGCCAGCGCCAAGCCGGAGACCTGGAAGCGCAGGACGAGCACCTCCAGGCCGATCAGGAGGAACAGGACCGAGTTCAGAACCTCGTCGACGAGCGTCCAGAGCGCCGAGACGTATCTCCGGGTGGTGTCGCTCATCGCGTAGCGCGGCGCGCGCTCGCCGATGAGCAGACCCGCCGCCACCACGGCCAGGGGGCCGCTCGTTCCGAGCTTCTGGGCGAGCGCGTAGGTCCCGGTGACGAGGGCCAGGGTGATCAGCACCTCCACGGGGAAGTCGTCGATCGCCTTCATCGCCAGGTAGGCGATGTAGCCGGTGACGATGCCGAGAGCCACGCCGCCCCCGGCCTCGTGAAGGAGAAGCGTCGCCACACCGCCGACGCTCGTCGTCCCGCCGCCCGATCCCGCCGCGTAGGCGAGCAGGACTGTGAACAGCACGATGCCGACGCCGTCGTTGAACAGCGCCTCCCCCTGCATCTCGATCTCGAGAGCCTCCGGGACCTCCACGTTCTTCAGGGTGGCCAGTACCGCGACCGGGTCGGTCGGGCTGATCAGCGCGCCGAACACCAGCGCCCAGGCCAGCGGCACCGGGCTGCCGAGCGCCTGCGCGGCCGCCCAGAACGCCGCACCGACCACGGCGGTCGACACGAGAGTCCCCAGCAGCGCGAGGGTGGCGACCGCGAAGGCCCGCGCGCGCAGAGCGCCGAGGTCGAGGTTCAGGGCCCCGGCGAACAGCAGGAAGGCCAGCATGCCGTTCATCACCACGCCGGTGAAATCGACCTGATCGAGGACGCGGGTGAGGTCCTCGTAGAGGTGCTGCTGCGGGAAGGCGACGTCGGCGAGCACCAGCGCGAGCGAGGCGAGGAGCCCCATCACGAGCAGGCCGATGCTGTGCGGCATGCGCAGGAAGCGGCGGTTCAACCAGCCGAACAGGGCCGAGAGGGTCAGCAGCAGCGCGGCGAGGTCGAAGATCGAGATCAAACGGAATCCTTCCCGCTCGCGGCCACCCGGACCACGCCGAAACGGGCCGGATGGGCGGCCGCATCCGTTCCCCAACGATCGGAACGACCCTTCGTGCCGGTTGTCCCCGCCCTCGGGAGCTGTCAGGCCGCAACGATGAGCGCGCGCGTCAAAGCTTGGCTTGAGATCCTCGGCGACCTGTTCTGGCTCCGCCCGGCCCTGGTCGTCCTCGGCTGCATCCTGCTGGCCCAGTTCGGGGTCTGGCTGGAGACGGCCCACGTCGCCGGCTACGACGCGTCCTCGCCCGACACGAACTGGGGTTATTCCGGCGGCGCCGAGGGGGCGCGGGCGCTCCTCAGCGCCGTCGCATCCTCCAACATCGGCGTTGCCGGCACTACCTTCTCGATCACCATCGCGGCGCTCACCCTGGCATCCGGCCAGATGGGCCCGCGGCTCCTGCGCAACTTCATCCGCGACGCCCGCAACCAGACGGTGCTGGGCATCTTTCTCGGGACCTTCGCGTATGCCCTGATGGTCCTGCGGACGGTGCGGACGGTGGACGAGGACCCGTTCGTCCCGCACCTCGCCATCACCGGAGCCCTGGTCCTGGCGCTGGTGGCGGTCGGCACCCTGGTCTGGTTCGTCCACCACATCGCCACGAGCATCAACATCGAGACCGTGGTCGATGCCGTCCAGCGCGACCTGTGCGAGGCCATCGCGGCCCATACGCGCGACGAGCCGGGGGTCGCCCAAACCGATCCGGCTCCGACCGGACGCGCCGTCGCCGCGACCGGCGGCGGCTACGTGCAGGCCATGGACACCGGCGTGCTGGCCGACTGGGCCCACGAGAACCGGGCCAGGGTCACCCTGCGGGTCCGGCCCGGCGACTACGTGCCGAGCGGCTTTCCCATCGCGTTCCTATCCCCGCAGACCGAGGGCGCCGAGGCCGCCATCCTGGGGGCGGTGACGCTGGGGTATCGCCCCGCCGCGCTTCAGGATCCGGAATTCTCGATTCGCCAACTGGTCGAGATCGCGGTCCGGGCTCTCTCGCCCGGCATCAACGACCCGTTCACGGCCGGCAGCGTCGTCGACCATCTCGGCGATGCCCTGTGCCGGATCGCTCCACGCCATCTGCAGACCGGCGTGGTGCTGCGCGCGGGCCACCCCGTGCTGGTCCATCCCGTGACGGACTACGACGGGCTGTGCGATGCCATGTTCCACATGATCCGCCAGAACGCCGCCGGCTCGGTCCACGTGCTCGGCCGGATGCTCGACGTGCTCGCCCGCGTCGCGGAGGTCGAGACCCGGACGGATCGAACGGCCGAACTCGCCCGGCATGCGGATCTCGTCATCGCCGCCGCCCGGCGCGACGTGGCGGATCCGTCCGACCTCGGCGACCTGGAAGACCGCCACCGCCATTTCCGCGCGACCGCCCGGGTCGCCGCCGCCTGACGCGTCGGCCGTCAGTACGCGCCCTCGTCGGGGATGTTCAGGAGGTTGCCGCACGCCTTGCAGTGCACCGCGTCCGGCTCGTGGCGCTGCAGCCCGCAGGCGTCGCAGGGGAAGCGCACCTTGTAGGGGCGGAACACCACCTGCGCGAGGCGGAAGAACAGCGTCACCCCGCAGATCATCACGAACACCGACAGCAGGCGGCCCGTCGGCCCCGGCAGCGTGATGTCGCCGTAGCCGGTCGTCGTCAGCGACGTGACCGTGAAGTACAGGGCGTCGACCGGCGTCTGGATCGCCGGGTTGGAGCCGTGCTGCGTGGCGTAGACGATGCCGGTCATCGTGAACACGAACACCACGAGGTTGGTCGCGGCCAGGATCGCGTCCTCGTTGCGGCGGAACAGCTCGCTGTCCTGCCGCAGCCGCTCCAGCAGATGGTAGGTGCGCAGGAGGCGCAGCGTGCGCAGGATCCGCAGGAACCCGACGCCCTCGACGAGCACGGGGGCGAGGAACGAGGCGACGGCCACGAGGTCCGTCCAGGTGCTCAGGTGCCGGAACTCGCGCAGCGGCGCGCGACTGATGCTGAGGCGGGCGGCGAAGTCGAGGAGGACGCACAGGCCAAGCGCCAGGTCGCAGGCGACGATCCAGGCCATCAGCGGCAGGAACGAGGTGACGATCACGAAGGCGACCGTCGCCACGTCGAACACGAGCAGGGCGTAGCGGAAGCGGTGGGCGCGCGGCGTGTCCCCCTCGTAGAACTCGCGCAGCGTCGCTGTCAGCGTCGTCATCGGTCGTCAGTCCATTCGGGGCGGAGCTCAGGAGCCCTGCGTCAGCACGGGCCCGCCCACGGTACCCTCGGCATCGCCCGTCAACCACGACAGCAGCAGCAGGATCATCGCTGCGAGCAGCAGGACGCCGGTAAGGGCGAGGACGAGATCGGACAAGCGACCTTCGAGGGCGCCGGGACGACGCCTGGGAACTTGACGGCGCAGAGGGCTTCACCTGGTTGGGGGGCGACGGTGGAGGCGGCCGTGCCCCGGGGCGCGGCGACGGCCGGCCTCGGCTCAGCGGTGGGCCGGACTCTGCGGAGCGAGCCGCAGCACCAGCGCCCCGGCGGCCATGCAGGCGAGCGAGCCGAAGAGCACGCCGACCTTGGTCTCGGCCTCCAGATCCGGCCGGTGGGCGAAGGCCAGCAGGCCGATGAACAGGCTCATCGTGAAGCCGACCCCGCACAGGATGGCGACGCCGTAGACCTGCGCCCACGTCGCACCGCTCGGCCGCTGCGCCCAGCCGAGGCGCACGGTCGCGAGCACGAAGCCGAACACGCCGAGCTGCTTGCCGAGGAACAGGCCGAGCCCCACGCCCAGCGTCACCGGATCGAGCAGGATCGCCGGCCTGAACCCGGCGAAGGACACGCCGGCATTGGCGAAGCCGAACACCGGCAGGATCAGGAACGCCGTCCAGGGGCTCACGGCATGTTCGAGGATGTGCAGCGGTGAGGTCGGATCGTCCGGCCTGCCGACGCTCAGCCGGAGCGGCACCGCCAGGGCGAGCAGGACGCCCGCGATGGTGGCGTGCACGCCCGACAAGAGCGTGAACACCCAGAGCACCGCCCCGAGGGCGAGGTAGGGCCACAGGCGGCTGACGCCGGCCTTGTTGAGCCCGTACAGCGCCGCCAGGGTCACGGCCGCGCCGCCGAGCATCGGCAGCGACAGGTCTGCGGTGTAGAACACGGCGATGATGATCACCGCGCCGAGGTCGTCGATGATGGCGAGCGCCGTCAGGAACACCTTCAGCGACACCGGCACGCGCGAGCCGAGGAGCGCCAGCACGCCCAGCGCGAAGGCGATGTCGGTGGCGGCCGGGATGGCCCAGCCCCGCAGGGTCTCGGGCGAGTGGCGGTTGACGGCGGCGTAGACGAGGGCCGGCAGGATCATGCCGCCCAGCGCGGCCACGCCCGGCAGGATGCGGTCGGGCCAGGTGCGCAGGCGCCCGTCGAGCAGCTCGCGCTTGATCTCCAGGCCGACGAGCAGGAAGAACACGGCCATCAGGCCGTCGTTGATCCAGTGCAGGACCGAGAGCGGGCCGACATGGGCCTGAAGCGCGGCGAAATAGGTGTCGGCGAGCGGCGAGTTGGCGACGGCGAGCGCCAACGCAGCGCTGGCCATCAGGACGAGGCCGCCGCCGGCGCCGCTCGTGAGCAGGGCGCGCAGGGACGACAGGGGACGAGGGGGGCGGGAGGGCACGCGCACGGACTCCATGCCGCTGGCGGCCCGACCAGCGCAGAGACCTGCCGATCCGACCGACCGGACCGCGCACCCGGGGGCGCTATCGCATCGTTCGGCCGCCCCGGCAACCGACACGCGCGCAGCCAAGGCCCGGAGCCTCGGGCGAGCTCAGGGCGATCGAGCGCCACGGGCACGCCCGCGCTGAGACCGTTCGGCCGCGGTCACCGCGTGGGCGGCCCGGCCTGCGCCCTTCGCGGGCGACCCGGGGCCGTTTCCGCGGGCGCTTCTCCGATGGCGTGACGGGGAGAACAACGTACCACTTGGAACGGTGCGGAAGCTGCGCCGTTCCTCGACTCCGGTCGCTGTCAACTCCGACCTCCGGCCGGCAACAACGAAGTGAGGACGCCCATGAAGAAGTCTCTGTTCGCCGCCGCCATCCTGGCAACCCTGGGTGTCGCTTCCGTCGCTCCGGCATCCGCCGCTCCCGGCATGATCGGCGCGGTCGATGCCCCCGTCGCGGTCACCGAGGTCCGGATGGACGGCATGCACGGTCATCGTGGCCATGGCCGCATGATGCGCCACCACCACATGCGCGGTCACATGATGCGTCATCACCGCGGACATCACATGATGCGCCACCATCGCGGTCACATGATGGGACACCACCGCGGTCACCGCATGTGATCGAAGATCCCCGGCCCGCGATGGCCGGGTGACGGCTCGGGAGGCCGGGAAGGATACGTCAGGCGTGTCCTTCCCGTCGTCCGTTCGGGATCCCGGGCGCCGACGAGCAGGCTGACGGGCCGGTAGCGCGGGCCGGAGAGTTCGTGCGGGCTGTCCGCGTGCGGGCCGTCCGCGCGCGGTGCGACACGCGCTCTTCCGGTCCGCGATCGTGAGACGTCCGGCGAGGCCGCCGGACCCCGCTGCGAAGACCGGGCTTCCGATCAGCGATGCTCGGCGGCGTCGCCGCGCGGGGCGCCCGCGCAGGAGGTCAGCGTCACCGGATCGGCCTCCGGCCCGACGAAGACGCTCATCGGCTGGCAGGCGCCCTGCAGGCACACGGACCAGTCCGCCGTCGCGCCCGAGCGCCGCAGCACGACCTCCCTGAGGGGAGCCAGGCGCGGGACCCAGGTCCAGGCGCCGTTCACCCAATGTGCATCGAGAGCAGGCTCCATGCCGGCGCCCGAACCCCTGACGCGGCTCGCGGTGATCGTCAGCCCGGCCGGGGTGTCCGCCCAGTCCTCCTCCCAGACGATCTTCTCGACCGAGTGGGACCAGCGCAGCGTGATGGCCGGCACGCTCAGCGGGACCACCACGCTCGCGGCGAGGAGGCAGATCATGCCGGGCGCGTCGCGACCCGGCGCAACCGCCAGACGTGCGCGCCGACGGCGGCAGCCCCGAGCAGGAATCCGGCCTGGTCGGTCAGCGGCAGCGCGACCACGAGGAGAAGGGCGCCGAGGAAGGCCGCCGCCCGCTCCCACAGGCGCATCGGTCCGCGCAGGAAGCCGCTCGTGGCCGCGCCCCACAGGAACACCGCGGCGGCGGCCTTCACGCACATGTAGGCGACGGCGGCCGCGAAGGCGGGGCCCCCGATCCCGGTGGTGTTCTGCGCCATCAGCGCCGGATCGTAGACGGCCATGTAGGGGACCACGAAGCCGGGCAGCGCGATCCGGATCGCCTCCAGGCTGATCTTGAAGCCGCTCTCGCGCGCGATCGGCGCCGCCGCGAAGCAGGCGAGCGCGACGGGTGGCGTCAGGTCCGCCATGATGCCGAAGTAGAACACGAACATGTGGCTGACGATCAGCGGCACGCCCAGCGTCAGGAGCGAGGGCGCCGCGAGCGATGAGGTGATGATGTAATTGGGGATCGTCGGGATGCCCATGCCGAGGATCAGGCTCACCACCATCGTCAGGACGAGGGAGGCGACGAGCGAGTTCTGGCCGACCGACACGACGTAGTTGCCGAAGATCGTCCCGACGCCGGTCAGCGTCATCGTGCCGATGACGAGGCCGACGACCGCGCAGGCCAGACCGACCGGAAGGGCTTGCCGGGCGCCGTCGGCGAGGGCGTTGCGACAGGCGACGAGGGTGTCGCGCCCGCCGCGGGTGAGCAGGCTGGCGGCCACCATGACCAGGACGAGCGCCAGGACGAGCATGACGCCGACCCAGAGTGCCGCGGCGGCGATCAGGCCGAGCGTGACGTAGAAGATCGAGCGGACAGCCTCGCGGCCGAAGCCGAGGGCGATGGTGCCGCCCAGGATCAGGGTCACCGTGAGCGCGAGCCCGACCGAGCCCGCGAAGAGCGGCGTGTAGCCCGCGAAGAGCAGGTAGACGAGGACGGCGAGCGGCAGGATGAGGAACCAGCGCTCGCGCAACGCCGCCTTGGCGCTCGGCAGCTCGCCGCGCGGCAGCCCCACGAGGCCGCGCCGGCCGGCCTCGAAATGCACGGCCAGGAAGGCGGAGAGGTAGTAGAGAAGGGCCGGGATGATCGCCGCCTTGACGATCTCGACGTAGGGCACGTCGATCGTCTCGGCCATGATGAAGGCCACCGCGCCCATCACGGGCGGCATGATCTGCCCGCCCATGGAGGCGGTCGCCTCGACGCCGCCCGCGAAGGCGGGCTTGTAGCCGAAGCGTTTCATCAGCGGGATGGTGAACTGGCCGACCGCCACGACGTTGGCGACGCCGGACCCCGAGATCGTGCCCATGAGCGCGGAGGAGAACACCGCGACCTTGGCGGGACCGCCCCTTGCCGAGCCGAACAGGCTCATGGCGATGTCGGTGAACAGCGCGATCATGCCGGCGCGCTCGAGGAAGGCGCCGAAGAGAACGAACAGGAAGATGTAGGTCGACGACACGTAGACGGGCGTGCCGTAGATGCCCTCCGTCCCGAAGGCCATGTGCTCGACCACCTGCTCGAGGCCGTAGCCGCGATGGTTGAGCGGCGCCGGCAGGTACTGGCCGAGCAGGCAATAGGCGAGGAACGTGCCGGCCACGATGACGAGCGCCGGCCCCATGATGCGGGCGACGAGGTAGAACAGCAGCGCGATCAGGGCGAGCCCGACATAGAGGTCGGCATCCGTGAGTTCGCCCGCGCGCGCCACGAGGTCGTCGTAGAAGGCCCACTGGTAGGCCCCGATCAGGAAGCCGGCGACGGCGAGCGCCCAGCCCAGACTCCGCGTCGCCCGCGTGCGCGACCGGTGGTTCGCCAGGAGGCCGCCGCCGACCAGGCACAGGAAGCCGACGTGGAGCGTGCGGACCGCTTGGCTCGGCAGCCCGCCGGGGAACTTGGTGACGAGGCCGACGGTGATCGCCAGCGTCACGACGGCGAACAGCCCGTCCAGCACCGGTCGCCGCCGCGCGGCGGCCCAGCCGACGAAGAGCGCGCCGGCCGCCAGGGCCGCCCAGGCGAGGGCAAGGGGTGTGACGCCGAACGCGATTGTGCGGTCGAGCGGAACGCCGAAGGCGGTCACGATCTGGAAGGTCGAGAAAGCCACAGCAAGCCAGAACAGGAGGCGCCCCGGCCAGCCGGCCCCGAAATTCTCCGGCAGCCCGTGCTCGGGATTCTGCAGCTCAGCTTGGTCGACCCGCTCGTTCATGGGCTGCCTTCCGAAAGCGGGCCGACCCATTCCCCAGGTTCGCCCCCGACGCATCGTGATCGCACGGTCTGCTCCGCACGTATCAGGGGACGGATACGCCCTTCTCCTTGAGGTAGCGGGCGGCGCCTGGATGGAGCGGCAGCGGCATACCTTCCGCAGCCCTGTTGACGTCAATCCCCTTCGCGGCCGAGTGCGCGGCCTGCAACTCGGGCAGGCTCTCATACACCGCCTTCGTCATCCTGTAGACGAGGTCGTCCGAGAGGTCGGCGCGGGTCACGAGGTAGTTGACAACCGCCCCCGTTTCCACGGCCTCGGCCTGTCCCTCGTAGGTATTCGCCGGGATCAATTGCTTGACGAAGGGTGCGCCCGCCTTGTCGACCACCGCCGCCGGTATGGCGACAACCGTGATGGGTGTCGCATTCGCCAGATCGCGAATGGAGGAGACGCCGAGACCGGCCGATTGCAGCGTCGCGTCGAGCTGACGGTTCTTCATGAGTTCGACGGACTCACCGAACGGCAGGTACTCGACCTTGCCGAGATCCTTGTAGCTCAGCCCGGCGGCCTCCAGGATCGCGCGCGCATTCAGCTCCGTGCCCGACTTGGGGGCGCCGACGGAGAGGCGCTTGCCCTTCAGGTCCGCCAACGTCCGGATGCCGGACTCCTTGGAGGCGACGATCTGGACGTAGTTCGGGTAGATCGCGGTGACCCCGCGCAGCTTGTCGAGCTTGCGCCGGAAGCCCGCTTCCTCATCGCCCTTCCATCCGGCGGCCAAGCTGTCGCCAAGCGTGAACGCGAGTTCGCCCTTGCCGGCCTGGACCAGGTTGAGGTTCTCGACGGAGGCCTTGGTGGCCTGAACGGACGGGCGGGTCCCCGGAAGCTTCTCGGTGAAGATCTTCGAGAGCGCGACACCCATCGGGTAGTACACGCCTGAGGTTCCACCCGTGAGGATGGCGATGAAATCGTCGGCGCGCGCAGGGACGGCGAGGCTCAGGAAGGCGGATGCGCCGAGGGCGAGCCCGGCGAGGCGTTTCGGCAGACCTGACATGAGCCCTCCCATATTCTGTTGCCGCCTTGAAGCAGATCTGACCCTCTGCGTCGATGCGCAATCCATCGATCCGTCCGATGTCCACGTCCCGAACGTGGTCGAGAGCGTCTGAACCGCCCGGATGGACCCAAAGCCGCCGACGGGTGCTGGTCTGCCGCCTCGGGAATGCGGCATGCCGCGATCCCTGCGCGCTCCGCACGCCGTTCTGCCGTCTCGCGCAGAGATTTGTGCAAGTTCGAGCGCGAAATATTTGCCAAGACAATCTGAAATCTTGCCGAAGACGGACAGGACTTCATTTGCGCGTCATCATGTGAAGAACTTCCGGCGCGGACCTGTCCTGTCGGTGTGGCCGGATTCCCGAGGGTTCCGGCGAGGCCCTGGCCTGCACGACATCGGCGAGGCGGCGGTCCGGGGGCTCGGTCGATCGCCGCGGTGGCGGGCACCGGGCGGGTCGGAGCGAAGGCTGGATGCCGTCATGGGCGCCCTCGCGCGCGCCCTCATGGGCGCCCTCATGGGCGCGGAGCGACAGCGGCTTGCCCCCGGTCGTGGCCGCCCACCTCGAGGCAGGCGGCGGACGCGGGCTCGTCCCGCGACGCGTCAGAGCTTCACGCCCTCGAGGTAGCCGCGGTTCCAGGTCGGGCTGATGAGGATCTCGTTGACGCACACGCTCGCCGGCATCCGCGCCACGAACAGGATCGTCTCGGCGAGATCCTCCGATTGCAGCATCCGCCCTTTGTCCTCCGCCGTCACGGGAACCGGCCGCTTGTCGAGCAGCGGTGTCGCGACCTCGCCGGGACAGATGCAGCAGGACCGGATCCCGTGTCGGCATTCCTCCTGGTTGAGGCTCTCCGAGAGCGCCACCAGCCCGTGCTTGGCTGCCGAGTAGGCTGGTCCCGTCAGGGTGGACACGTAGCGGCCGGCCCAGGACGAGACCTGGATGATCAGGCCGCTCCGCTGGGCGCGCATCGTCGGCAGCACGGCCCGCGACGCGTAGAAGGGACCGTTGAGGTTCACGCCGACCACGGCGTCGATGCCGGCCGGCCCGATCTCGCTCCAGCTTCGCTGGGGCACGTTGAGGCCGGCCGAATTCACCAGCAGGTCGCAGCGGCGGTAGGCGGCCTGGACCGCCTCCCAGGCCCTCTGCACGTCGTCGGCGACGCCCATGTCGGCGGGGGCGACCAGCGCCTCCCCGCCCGCCGCGCGGATCGCTTCCGCGGTGCCCTCCAGGGCCTCCCGGCCGCGCCCCGTGAGCGCGAGGCGAACCCCGGCCTTCGCCAGCGACACTGCGGCCGCTCGTCCGATGCCGGACCCGGCGCCCGTCACCCAGGCGACCTGTCCCTCGATGTCCCGCAGCATGTCGGTCTATCTCAGCGGTTTCTACGGCTTGCCGACGAGCGGGCAGCCGCCCTCCGCCAGGGGCCGGAAGGCCTGATCGGCCGGGATGGTGTCGAGGAGCTTGTAGAGGTCCCACGCGCCCTTCGACTCGGACGGCGCCTTCACCTCGAACAGGTACATCGGGTGCACCTTGCGCCCGTCCGCCCGGATCGTACCCTTGCCGAACAGCGGGTCGTCCGTCGGGTTGGCCTTCATCCAGGCCATCGTCGCCTGCGGGTCGGTCGATTTCGTCGCCGCCACAGCCTTCAGGTAGTGCAGGAGGCCGGAATAGACGCCCGCCTGGTTCATCGTCGGCATGTTGTTGCCGTGGCGCTTGGCGAACCGCTCGGAGAACGCCCGGGTCTCCGGATTGAGGTCCCAGTAGAACGATTCCGTGAGCACCAGCCCCTGCGCGGTCTGGAGGCCGAGAGCGTGCACGTCGATGGCGTAGATCAGCAGCGCGGCGAGCTTCTGGCCGCCCTCGGTCAGCCCGAACTCATGCGCCTGCTTGACCGCATTGATCGTGTCGCCGCCGGCATTGGCCAGCCCCACCACCTTCGCCCCCGAGGCCTGCGCCTGCAGGAGGAACGAGGAGACGTCGGTGGCGGGGAACGGGACGCGGGCGGCGCCCAGCACCCGCCCGCCGCCCGTCCCGATCACGTCCGTGGCCTGTTCCTGGAGGGAGAGGCCGAACGCGTAGTCGGCGGTGAGGAAGTACCACGTGTCGCCCCCGCGCTTGAGCAGGGCGCCGGCCGTCCCGTGCGCCAGGGCGTAGGTGTCGTAGGTCCATTGGATCGTGTTCGGCGAGCATTGCTTGCCGGTCAGCTCCGTGGTCCCGGCACCGGAATCGATGAAGACCTTGTTCTTCTCGCGCGTGATCTGGCTCACCGCCAGCGCCACCGAGGAGGTCGGTACGTCGAGGATCGCGTCGACGCCGTCGCGGTCGTACCATTGGCGGGCAACGGCGGCGCCGATATCGGGCTTGTTCTGGTGGTCGGCCGAGACGACCTCGACCTGCACGGCCCCGTTCGTCTTGGCGAAGTCCTCGACCGCCATCTGCGCGGCGACCAGTGAACCCTTGCCGCCGGTATCGGCGTAGACGCCCGACATGTCGTTGAGGACGCCGACCTTGACGCGGATCGGCTGGGCGGATGCCGGCCAAGCCAGGGCGGTGAGGCTGATCGCCGCCGAGAGCAGGCAGCACCGGATCAACGCCATGGCGGTTCTCACTCCCGGATCGATTATCGTTGGAGCCAGGAGGGCACGGCCCGCATCCCAGCGTCAAGCGCCGTTCCCCAGTGCCGCCGGGCGCCGGCGCCAAACCGTCAGGCACGCGACGCGGTGGGCACCGAGGGCTCCGACGAACCAGCGCGCCCCGCCTCCATGCGGGCTGTCGGGCTCGCCCATCGCCCCGGGCGAGCATCGCGCCCGGGCCGCCGCTCCGGTCCCGGGGCGCGGTCAGCCGGTCCGCGTCGCCCGTGCCGCGTGCGACGGTTCGCCCGGATCGGCGGTGACGTAGGTGAACCTGTCGCGGCCGTCGGTCTGCTGCCCGGACAGGCGCTCCAGGCCGGCGACGGCGTCCCGGTGGCCGGCCGCCCAGCGGTCGCGGATCGACGAGGGCGAGAAGTCGAAGCTCTTGGCGGCGAGCTGGTCGGCGCCCGCCTGATAGACGAGGTGCAGCAGCGTCACCGCCGGACCGGCCGGATCGAGCTGCTGCCGCAGCGCGTACTCGCGCTTCAGGGCGGCGATCGCCCGGCGCGGCGCGCTGCCGAAGATGAGGTCGTTCGCGCGCTCCAGCACCGCGTCGAGGGAGGCCGGGCGCGGCGCCCGCGGGCTGAACAGGTCCGAGGCGATGCAGAGCAGGTCCCGCGCGGGCTCGGTGGCGAAGATCGGGTCGAGCGGCAGGTTGTTCGTGTATCCGGCGTCGCACAGCACGCGCCCGTCCACCTCCACCGGCGGGAAGGCGGGCAGGATCGCGGTGCTGGCGAGGATGTGCTCGGCCCGGATCGTCTCGCGGGCGGTGTCGAAATAGACCTCCTCGCCGGTCTCGATATCGACGCAGCCGATCGACAGGCGCGTGTCGCCCCGGTTCAGGCGCTCGAAGTCGATGAGGCGGTTCAGGGTCTGGAGCAGGGGGGCGTTGTCGAACAGGGCCACGTCGTCCGGGACCCACGGCAGCGCCGACCACGCGCCGGGCAGGCGGTGGCGGAAGATGTTCGGCCGCCCCCAGAGCAGGGCCATCAGGGCGTGCAGGCCGTTGTAGATCTGGCGCGGCTTGAGCAGCCCGGTGGGATCCGGCGCGGGGCCCAGCGTCGCCTCCTGCCAGAAGCGGTGGAGCTGGGCGACCCTGTCGCCGGGGGCGTTGCCCGCGATGATCGCGGCGGTCACGGCGCCGATGGAGGCGCCGACGACCCAGTCGGGTCGGAGTCCCTGGGCGTGGAGCGCCTCGTAGGCACCGGCATGGTAGGCGCCGACGGCGTTGCCGCCGGCGAAGACCAGGGCGAGATCGCGCGCGTGTTCCGTCATCCCGGCTTTCAGGTTCGAAGGCTCTCGAAGCCCGTAATCGAGCCGATGCGGGCCGGTTCCCGCGGCCGGCGCGCGGAGTGGTTGGCCCGCTCGGGCCTGAGCGAAGGCAGCGGCGTCCGCGGGCCGGCCCCGGTTCGGCCGCTCGGCCGCGCTGGGGCGGATCGCCGGGTGATCAGGCGCGGCCCGCCTTGGCTTCGCCGCCGTCCACCTCCTCTTCGGTGGGGAGTTCGCAGCGGTTGTGGATGGCGGTGGCGGCCACCGCGCCGTGGCCCATGGCCACCACGATCTGGTCGAGGCCGCGGACGACGCCGCCGGCCGCGTACAGGCCGGGCACCGTCGTGCGGTTGTGCTCGTCGACGATGAGCGCGCCGGTCGCGTCGTGGGCGGCGCCGAGCGCCACCGCGAGGTCGGAGCGGATGGTCAGGCCCAGGGCCGAGTAGAGCACCGCGAAACGGTGCTCGGCCCCGTCGGCCGTGCGCAGCACCGTGATCCGTGCCCCCTCGACGTCGAGGCCGACGACGGGGTCGTGGACCACCGCGATGCCATGCCGGGCGATGCGCGCGGCCTCGCCCGCGTCGAGGACCATGCCCTGGCCCAGGGTCATCAGCGTCACGTCCCGGGCGTAGGTGCGCGCGATGAAGACCGCTTCGCCCAGCCCCCGGTCGCCGTGGCCGATCACGGCGATGCGCTTGCCCCGCGCCTCGTAGCCGTCGCAGATCGGGCAGTAGCGCACGAGCCCGCGGCGCACCGCGTCGGGCAGGCCGGGAAAGCCGGGCTCGACGTCGTCGGCGCCGCTCGCGAGCAGGACGCGACGGGCCCGGACCTCGCCCGGTAGGCCTCCGGTCTCCAGGCTGGCGAGGAAGCCGCCCTTCTCCTTGCTCAGGGCCGTGACGGTCCCGTGCGCCACGGATCCGCCGTAGCGGGCGACGTGCGCCCGCTGGCGGGCCAGCATCTCCGTGCCCGAGATGCCCTCCGCGAAGGCGGGGACGTTATGGCTCTTCGGGATGCGGGACGCCCGGGACTGCCCCGCATCCACGACCAAGAACCGGCGCTCGAACCGGGCGAGGTAGAGGGCGGCGGTCAGGCCCGCCGGGCCGCCGCCGACGACCAGGCAGTCCAGCGGCTCGTCCGCCATCGTGGACCCGAACCCGGACATCCATCCCTATCCCGAACGGCCGGCGATCCCGGCCCGGCGGCGACCCCCGCCGGGTCCGGAACACGCGCTGCGCACCCGCCGGCCCTGCGGCTCGTCGGGGCCCCTCGTCCCGCGCGCGCTCATTGCGGCGGCAGCGGCGACGGGATGAGGAAGAAGTAGATCGCGAACGCCGCGAGCGCCGCGAACAGGAGCGCCGCCGCGATCAGGCCGTAGCGGTTCGTCCGGACTGGAGCGGGCTTCATGTCCCCCGGTTGCATCGTGGACTCCTCGATTGCGCGATCACGCCGATCGGGCCCCTGACCCGGCCCTGTGGAGCGCACGCGGGCCCGGCGTCGCGGAAAAAACGGGGGAACGCCGGGGGCTTGCACCCGCGGCGCTGTGTCGATGGCATCGGCGGCGCGCTCACCTGTGAGCCCGCCGGGCGGTCACCGCCCCTTCTGCGGGAGCGGATCGCGGGCTTCCTTGACGGCCTCCCGGCAGCTCCGGTCACCCTCGGCGTTCAGATCGACCGCGCGCTGCACGGCCCGCCCTCCTCGGCGAGGGCCGCCGCCGGGATCAGGCGGAGCGTCGTGAGGGCTACGGACCCGAAGAACCGGTTGAGCCGTCGCATGCAGGTATCCTTCCGATGGGCGGGATGTCCTCCGGTGAACCGGGGACGAACCGACTTGTTCGGTGGCGCGCCTCCCCCCCCGGCGCGACCGGGCGACACAGGGCCGTCGCCGTTCGGCAACGGTGAGGCTCGTCCACCCGCGAGGCGCGCGCGTCGCGTTGACCTGCTGCGGGTCCGGAGACTAGATCGTCCGATGCGCAGGCTCGACGACCGACCGGCTCGACGCCGCGCGGTCATCGCCGTGACCGCGCTCTACGCGCTGCTGCTCCAGGCCTTCCTCGTCACGCTGGCGCCCGCCGCCCCTCTGGCCGGCGCGCCGGGCGTGATCTGTGCGGAGCATGGCGGCGCGCCGGCCGACGACGGCCTCCCCTGCCAGCAGCATCCCTGCTGCATCCTGACCCAGGCGGCGCAGCCCCTGACCGCCGTCGCGTCCGCGCCGGTCGAGGGGGTGGCGGCGCCGCCGCGCCGGGCGACCGTGCTGGCCTGGAGGCCGACCGCGGCGCTCGGCCCCCGCGCCCCGCCCGACCCCGCCGTCAGCCCCCGAGGTCCGCCGACCGCCTGACCGATCCGTTCCCCGATCGCTCAGACCCGGACCACCCATGTCGATCTCGCTTCAGGGCAGCACCCGTTCCTTCAGGGCGGCGGCTGCGGCGCGCACGTCCCGCGACGCGGTCTACCGCGCCGTCTGGCGCTGGCACTTCTACGCCGGGCTGGCCTGCCTGCCGTTCCTGATCTCGCTCTCGGCAACAGGCGCGCTGTACCTGTTCCAGCCCGAGATCAACGCCACCGCGTTCGCCTACCGGACCCGGGTCGCCGCGCCGTCCACGGCGCCGCTCGGCCCCGACCGCCTGATCTTCAACGCCGCGCAGGCCGTGCCCGGGGGCACGCCGGTCGCCTACACCGACCCCGCCGACGCGACCGCCTCGGCGATGGTCACCCTGGCGGACGGCGCCCGCAGGATCCTCGTCTACCTCGATCCCTACACCGGCAGCGTGCTCGACCGGGTCGACCGGGACGGCGAGTTCTTCATGGTGCTGCGGCGCCTCCACAGCCTCGCCTATTTCGGGCCCTGGGCCAACGCGGTGATCGAGATCGTCGCGGGCTTCGCCATCATCCTCGTGGCGACGGGCCTCTATCTCTGGTGGCCGCGCGGCCAGGACGGCGGCGTGGTCACGATCCGCGGCACCCCGCAGCGGCGCGTCTGGTGGCGGGACCTGCACGCGGTGACCGGGCTCGCGGCCGGCGGCGGCCTGTTCTTCCTGGCGCTGACCGGCCTGCCCTGGTCGATCTGGTGGGGCGACCAGTTCAGGGCCTGGACCAACGCGGCCGGGCTCGGCCAACCGGCGGCCCTGTGGGCGGGCAAGCCGGTCTCGAACGTGCCCCTGGGCGAGATGCTCACCACGGCGGGCTGGACCCTGCAGGACGCGCCCGTGCCGAAATCGGAGGGCGCCGGAAGCGCCCCGGGGATCGGCATCGACGGCGCCGCGGCGATCCTGGCACGCCTCGGGATGCCGCGCGGCTACGAGCTGTCGCTGCCGGTCGGCCCGACCGGCGTCTTCGCGGCCGCCGCCTATCCCCGCGACGTGAACCGGCAGCGGATGATCTCCCTCGACCAGTACACCGGCAAGGCGCTGGTCGACGTGCACTTCGCCGATATCGGCCCGGTCGCCCGGGCGGTGCAATACGGGATCGGCATCCACAAGGGCGAGCATTGGGGCCGCGTGAACCAGCTCGCCATGCTGGCTTTCTGCCTCGCCACCATCCTCCTCGCCGTCACCGCCGGGACGATGTGGTGGAAGCGGCGGCCGGCCGGTCGCCTGGGGGTGCCGCCCCCGCCGCGCGACCGGCGCGCCGCCGCGACCGTGACGGGGATCGTCCTCGGCCTCGGCGTCCTGTTCCCCCTGACCGGCCTCGCGATCCTGATCATGCTCGGCTTCGATCTGGCGGCCGGACGCACCTTCCGGACGCGGACGGCCTGACCGCGGCGGTACGGGAGCGGCTCCCGTGGTCACCCGCATGCGCTCGGTCGGATCGGCACGCAGGCTCGGCGCCGGCCTGATCCTGCTCGCCCTGTGGCTGCAGCTGCTGGCGCCCGCGGCGGGCGTGCTGACGCGCGTCCGGCAGGCGGAGGCCGCGGCTGCGGACGCGCTGATCCACGCGATCCTCTGCGGCCGGGATCAAGGGCCCGACGGCGCGGCCGACCTTCACGCCGGCCTTCACGCCGACACCCCGGCGGACCATGCCGCGTGCGACCGCTGCCCCCTGTGCCGCTGCACGGCGGCTGCCCCGCTCCCCGTGATTCCGGACGCGGTGGCGGGCCGGCTCGTCTGGCGGCGCGTCACCTGGCCGATCCCGCCGCCGATCCCCGGCATCCGGCCGGCGCGAAACGCCGTCCAAGCCCGCGCACCTCCCGAGACCGTCTGAGTGCAGCCCCGCCCGGGCCGCCCGGCGCACCGCGCCCGGCCCATCCGCGTTCAGACGAGACCCGAGATCATGTCCGCCCCCCGTTTCCGCAGACCCCGGCGCGTCCTCGCCCTGGCCCTCGCCGCGAGCCCGCTGATCCCCGCCGCCGCACAGGCGCAGCAGAGCGTAACCCTGGAGGAGCTGTCCGTCGTCGGCGCGGGGGGCGGTCCCGTCGCGGACCCGCGGGGCGCGGCGACGCCCGGGGTCGCCGCGCCGGTGCCGGCCGCCCCGACCCCAGTCGCCGCGCCCGTCGGGCAGGTGAACAGCAGAATCGGCCGTGGGGACGTCATCGACGACCGCCCCGCGGTCAACATTGCGGATGTCGCCCGCAACAGTCCGGGCGTCACCGTACGCCAGGGCAACGGCCCCCGGGATGTCATCATCTCGGTCCGCGGCAACAACGCCCGCGCCACCGGCGTGTCGCGCAACTTCGTCGTGCTGGAGGACGGCTTCCCGGTCACCCAGGCGGACGGATCGTCGCGCTTCGACATCACCGACCCCCGCGCCTACGGCAGCCTCGACGTGTTCCGCGGCCCCCAATCGGCGCTGTTCGGCAATTACGCCAGCGGCGGCGCGCTCGTGTTCGACACCCGCCGGGGCGCGGCGGTGAACGGCTTCGAGTACGGCGTCGACGCCGGCAGCTTCGGCTACCTCAACAACTACGCCACGGTGGGCGGCATCAGCGGACCGTTCGAGCTCAGCCTGTTCACCAGCGACTCCCGCGGCAACGGCTTCGCGGGCCATTCCTCGTTCAACACCCAGACGATCAACCTCCTCGGCACGTATACGCCGACGCCGGACAACCGCTTCACCCTGAAGATCATCAACAACGAGTTCCAGGCGAACCTGCCGGGCCGCTCCTCGCTGCTCCAGTTCTACCAGAACCCCTACCAGCGCGGCTGCGCGTCGGCGCTGACCGCGGCCGCCGGCTGCGTGACCTACGCCCTGCCGGTCAACGGCCGGAACGGCGCCACCGCGCCGGTCACGGCCGACGAGGGCGGCTTCTTCCGCGGCGACCGGCGCACCATCGTGGGCGGCCGCTACGAGCACGACTTCGACGCATACACGACGTGGCGCACGCAGCTCGTCTTCGACGACCGCAACATCAACCAGCCCTTCTACACGACATCGGCGCGCGGCGACTTCCCGGGCTTCAACGTCCTCTCCGACGTGACCCGGCGCGGCGACCTGTTCGGGATGCCGATGACCGGCTACGTGGCCCTGGCCTACAACACCCTCGACTCGAACTCGCTCACCTATGTCCGCGCGCCCTACGGCGGTGCCAGGCTCGGGGCCCTCAACGCCAACTTGGCCGCAACGCAGGACAATCTCGGCGGGCGGGCGCGGGTCGAACTGCTGCTGTCGGACCGGTGGACCGCGACCGCCGGCATCGGCGCCGAGACCACCGCCATCACCGGCCGCAACATCACGTACGGCTACCCGACGGCCGGCGGGGTGACGGTCGCCAGCGCCACTCTCGACCGCAGCTTCCTCAACGTCGCGCCCGAGTTCTCCCTGACCTACCGGCCCGACGAGGCGTGGCGCCTCCTCGGCCGCGTCGCCGCCGGCTACGCGACCCCCTCGGCCTCGAACCTGACCGTGACCCCGGCCGGCGTGCCGGGCAACAACACCCAGCTCCAGACCCAGGAGAATCTCGGCTTCGACCTCGGCGCGTCCTGGGCGCCGCTGCCCGAGCTGCAGTTCTCCGTCACCGGCTTCTACGAGTTCTTCCGCAACGAGCTGATCGCGCAATCGCCCGGCGCGGGTCTCCTGAGTTACACGTTCAACGCCCCGGCCTCGGAGCACCGGGGCGTCGAGATCGGCGCCACCTGGGCGTCGCCGGCGGGCTGGCGGGCGACGCTGGCCTACACGCACGACGACCAGATCTTCACGAACTACACCGAGCAGCTCAGCGCCGGAACGCGCACGGCCCGGTTCAACCGCGCGGGCAACCAGATCCCCGGCGTGCCGGCCGACGCGGCGCTAGCGCGCTTCGGCTACGAGCAGACCACGGGCCCGTGGGCGGGCCTGGGCGCCTTCGTCGAGGCGGTCTACCAGAGCGATTTCTACCTCGACAACGCCAACCTTCTGAAGGCGCCGGGCTTCACGGTCGTGAACCTCAACCTGCACTACGACCGGGTCCTCCCCGGCGGGGCCGCGGTGGGCTTCGCCAAGCGGCTGAGCCTGTACGTCGAGGTGCGCAACGTGTTCGACCGGGTCTACACCAACGCGGCGCAGAACCTCGCCGACTCGATCAGCGGCACGACCGGCCTGCAGAACGGCGCGGGCGTGCTGGCGGCGACCACCGGCTCGATCTTCGCCGGTGCGCCGCGCAACGTCGTTGGCGGGATGAAGCTGGCCTTCTGACCGCCCCGTCCGCCCCTGCCCGTCCACCCTCGCCCGTCCACCCTCGCCCGAACGCAGACGCATCCTCCGGAGAGAACCATGAGATCCACGACGACCCGCACCCTCGCCCGCGCGACCTTCGGCCTGGCCGCCCTGCTCGCCGCCGCAAACGCGGCGCCCGCCGCGGAGGTCGCCGCCGGCACCCTCAAGATCGTGCAGCCCTGGTCGCGCGCCACGCCCAACGGCGCCCAGGTCGCGGGCGGCTACGTCGCCGTGACCAACACGGGCACCGAGCCCGATACGCTGACCGGGGCTACGTTCGAGAATGCCGGCCGGGCCGAGCTGCATTCCATGTCGATGGAGGGCGGGGTGATGAAGATGGCCCCCGTCGAGGGCGGCCTCGTGATCAAGCCCGGCGAGACGGTCACGCTCAAGCCCGGCGGCTACCACCTGATGTTCCTGGACCTGAGGAGCCCGCTCAAGAAGGGCGAGACCGTCAAGGGCACGCTGACCTTCGCCAAGGCCGGCAGCGTGCCGGTGGCGTTCGCCGTCGAGGGCATCGCCGCGAAGGCGCCCGGCGCGGCCGAGATGGACCACGGCGATGCGGGACATGATGGCGCGGGGCATGGTGGCGGAGGGCATGGCGGCGCGGAGCATGGCGGCCACGCACACTGACCCGGCCGCACCGCTCCGATGCGCGTCTCATTCCGACATGAGGCGCGAGCGGAACGCCGTGTCGGACGGGGCGCCGGAAAAGACCGGACCAGGGCGAGCCTCGGCCAGCGCGTAGCCAGCGGCCCGGCGCCGCTCCACCGTCCGGGCCGAGAAGTCGCGCAGGCCGTTCTCGTCGTCGAAGCCCGCTTCACCGGGCGGGCCGCGGTCCTGGAAATCGATGTCGAGGATGTCGACGAGCTTCAGCCGGGCGAACCGCTCGACCTGCGCTCCGAGCGCCGGGGGGAGCGGGCGGCCCTCCGCTTCCGCGAGGGCGGCGAGGGCGTCGATCGTCCGGAGCATCCCGTTGACGCGCTCGGCCGCCGCCCGGTCCTGCCGCAGGCGGTTGCCGAAGCTCAGTTCATGCACCCGGTCCAGGACTTGGCCCATGTTGGCCGGCCGGTTCGCCCGCAGGGGATACAGGTTCATCACGACGAGCAGGCGCTCCGTCGCGGGGTCGGCCGACAGGGCATCGATGGCGTCGCCGAGCGGCGTGTTGTCGACGAGGCCACCATCCCAGTATCGGCGCCCGTCGATGATCGTCCAGGGAAATTGCGGCGCGAGGCTGCCGCTCGCCAGCACGTGCTCCGGCCCGATCGTGACGGCCCGATCCTCGGCCCTGCAGGAACCCGCGTCCCGCACCGGCGGACAGGCCCCCGCGGCGTTCCGGAAGCGCGTGAGCCGGCCGGTCTCCACGTCGACCGCCGTGACCACGAAGGCCGTCCGGCTCCCGTTCAGGGCCTCGAAATCGACGTGCCTGTTCAGTGTGCCGAGGAGCGGCCTGGTGTCGTACAGGGCGGTCCAGGCCAGGATGTCCCAGACATCCGCCCGCGGCCCGTAGAACCCGGGCAGTCCGAAGAGGGCGAGGTCCCGCGCGACGGCCGGCGGCGTGAGCGGCGGCACGTGGAGCGTCAGGTCCGCCCAGAGGCCGCTCAACCGCCTGCGCGCATCCGCGAGCGACGTCGATCCGACGAGGCAGGCCGCGGTGATGGCGCCGATGGACACGCCGGTCACGCCGCGCAGCGCGACCGCGTGCCCCTCCGACCGCGCCGCCTCGATGCGGTCGATGAGCGCCGTCACGGCACCCCACTCGTAGGCCCCGAGGGCACCGCCGCCCTGGAGAACGAGACCGATCTCGATCCTGCGATGACCCGGATCCGCCATGTGCCGACCGCCCCGCCGTCCGGTGCTGATTCGTTTCCGCGCGATGGTACATGGGCCGGGCCGGGCCGCCGGGCTGCAGGGCAGCGTCCGGAGCGACAGGAAGCGCCCGGCGCGTCGGGAGCGCCGGGTCTCACGATGGCGCGAGACCCGCCCCGTGCCGACGCCCGTCGGGCCGGCACGGGCTTGCGTCCATGCTCATGATTAGATCTATTCCAATCTGCGATGGTGGACGACGAGCGAACGCGGGCGTGGCGCGCCCTGACACCGGCGCAGCAGGCGATGCTGCGCCGGCTGGATCGGGAGGGCACCCTCCTGTCCGTCGCGCCCTGGGAGATGCGCACGGTGCGGTCCCTGCTGGTGCGCGGCCTCGTCAGGCCCCGGCGCTCCGGGCGCGCCGATGTCGGCCTCTGGTTCCTGAGCGCGAAGGGCAGCCGGCTCCTGCCAGGCGCCGAAACGAAGGCGCGCGCCGCCCGAGGACCGCGCGAGGACCCTCGCTCCGATCCTCGCCCCGATCGCCAACTCCCCGAAGGCGCCGCTCCCTGACGGGGCGCGCCGCGCCTTCGGGGAGACCGCCGCGGCGGTTCAGCCCTTCTTGCCCTGCTTGAAGCTCTGGATGGCCCCCTGGCAGCCCGGCGAGAGCTTCGCCATGTTTTTCTCGAAGCACGCCTGCGTCTCGGGACCATCCTCGGGGGGAAGGTCGCCGCAGAACGTCGTGAAGTCCCCCATGCACTGCTGCTGCAGGGCCGCCTTGTCGTCGGCGCTCATGGGGGCCGCCAGGGCGGGCCCGGCGAAGGTCGCCAGGAGGGCGACGGTGGTCAGAAGGCGTGTCGGCATGTTGTGCTCCGGGGCATTCGGCCAGCCCGAGATCAAAGACGGACGCGGCGGAAACGGTTGCATGCGCACTGCGCCTTCCGCGCGGGCCGTGTTCACCCGGAACGACTTTGCCGAGCTTCGAGTTGAGGGCGGCATTTCAGGAGCCCCGCAGGAGCCCCGTTTGAGACCCGCACGCCTCGCCCTGCTCGGCTTGATGCTCCTGGCCGGATCGCAACCCGTCGCGGCGCAGAGCCCGCAGGTGGACGAGCCGGCCACGACCATCGAGGCCGACGAGCCCCGCCCCGGTCCGCCCCCGCCCCTGCCGGACCTGTCGGAGCCGAACGGCCGCGCCGGCGAGGCCCTGAACGAGCCCGGCGAGCGTTCCGGCATCCCCAAGGCGCTGCGCGGGTCGGGATCGAAGGCCGGCGGGCCCGCCAACGATCTCAACCCCGGCGGGCGCGCCGAGGCTCCGGCGCCACCCAGGGGCGAGATCGGTCAGGTCATCGCCGGTCAGGCCCTGTTCCACGGCAATTACTGCGGCAAGGGCCAGCGCGGCGAGGGACTACCCCCGACCGATGACCTGGATGCAGCCTGCATGCGCCATGATGCGTGCTACGATGCAGCCGGCTACAGCTCCTGCGCCTGCGACGCGACGCTGCGGCGCGAAGCCGCGTCGGTGGCGGACGGCACGAACGCGTCCCTCGAGGTCCGCCGCCGGGCCCTCAGCGTGATCGAGGCGGCGGCCGCGATGGCGTGCCGCGCGCCCTGATCGGTGCCGCATCGCCGCGCGAGCCCGCCCCCTGCGTCGGGCGGAGGCTCCCCGGCGAGCAGCGGGAGTCGGCCCAACTGGCTCTTCATCATGCCGGCCAGGTTGCCGCGCCGCTCCGGAGAGATCCGAACCTGACCCGTCGGCCGCAGCGCGCGGCGCGGGGACCTTCGGGTCGGCGATCCTGGTTCCGTCGGGCAGGCGACGTCCGTCGGCGAGTCCACCTCCACGATCTCCTCGCGCCCGAAGGAACTGCAGCAGGCCGAGCCGAAACGATTGCGTACCGCGCGTGGTGATCGACCAAGACCCGGCCTGTGGTACCTCGCGCGATACGCGGGCGATGAACCGCAACTCTGACATCGAGCGCCCCGTGATCGGATCCGCGAAGACACCGCCGGCCGGGGCCCTGCGCGACCGGCTTCCCGCCCGGTCGATGGCCGCTCCGCCGAGGGAGCGCTGATCCCGTGATCGGTTCGCGGGGCCGCTGGCCCGTGATCTGTGCGCTGGGCGTGATGCAGATCCTCGCCTGGGGCTCCACCTACTATCTCCCCGCCGTCCTGGCGGAACCGATCGCCCGCGATACCGGCTGGCCCCTCGCCTGGATCGTCGGTGGCCTGTCGGTCGGGCTGTTGGTCGCGGCCCTCGCCTCGCCCCGCGTCGGGGCCGTGATCCAGGCGCGCGGCGGCCGGCCGGTCCTGGCGCTCGCGGCCCTTGTCCTGGCGGCGGGCCTGACGATCCTAGGCCTCGCGCCGAGCCTGCCGGTCTTCCTGGCCGGATGGGTGCTGCTCGGCTTCGGCATGGGCTGCGGCCTGTACGATCCCGCCTACGCCACCTTGGGACGCCTCTACGGCGCGAACGCGCGCTCCGCGATCACGCACCTGACCCTGCTGGGCGGTTTTGCCAGCACCGTCTGCTGGCCGCTCTCGGCCTTTCTCGCGGCGCAGGTCGGGTGGCGGGGAGCCTGCTTCGCCTATGCCGGCCTGCACCTCGCGGTGACGCTGCCCCTCGTCCTCGCCTTCATCCCGCCGGCTCCCGGAACGGCGGCGACTGCGCGCAGCGGGGTGCAGGCCGCGCCCAGCCTGGAGCCGGGGCAGCGCCGGGCTGTCCTCCTGATGATGGGTGTGCTGGTCCTCGGTGGAGCCATCATGGCCTTGGTATCGGTCCACCTGATCACCCTGCTCCAGGCCCGGGGCGTCGCGCTTGCGGCGGCCGTGACTTATGGCGGCCTGATCGGGCCGTCCCAGGTGGCCGCGCGCCTGATCGAGATCGCCGGCCGGGGCCGGTATCATCCCCTCTGGACGCTGACGGCCGCCTTCACCCTCGTGGGGCTCGGCCTGTCGCTACTGGCGGCGCACTGGTCGGACATCGCCCTAGCCCTGATTCTCTACGGCGCCGGGAATGGGGTCTACTCGATCGCCCGCGGGACCGTGCCCCTGGCCCTGTTCGGACCGGATCACTATGCCGGCCTCGTCGGCCGACTGGCCCGCCCCGGTCTGGTGGCCCAGGCCGCGGCGCCGCCGCTCGGGGCTGTCCTGTTCTCCCGTCTCGGGGCGGACGGCCTCTGGGCGGCGCTGGCCCTCATGGCCCTCGCCAATCTCGGCCTGATCGCGGGCCTGTGGTGGCAGAAGGGCCGCCTCCGGAGCGGGTGAGGGGCGACAACCGCGTTGCGTCCGCCCCGGCGAGGGACCAGAACGGGCGCCACCCGTACCCGGAATGAGGGCCGCATGCGCACCGAGACGCCGCCGCTGATCCGCCTCGAGGAATACCGCCCGAGCGACTACCTGATCGACCGCGTCGACCTCGACATCCGCCTCGATCCGCACGCAACCCGCATCGACGCGACGCTGGCCCTGTATCCGAATCCGGCGGGCGAAGCGGGAGCACCTCTAAACCTCGACGGCGACGACCTGCGGCTGGTCTCCATCGCGCTGGACGGCGCGCCGCTCGCGCAGGACGGCTACACGGTGACACCCGCGGGGCTGAGCCTGATCGCCCCGCCCCGGCGCCCGTTCACCCTGCGCCTCGTGACCGAGGTCGATCCCACCGCCAACACCAAGCTCATGGGCCTCTACCGCTCCAGCGGGGTCTACTGCACGCAGTGCGAGGCCGACGGCTTCCGCCGCATCACCTACTTCCTCGACCGTCCCGACGTCATGGCGGTCTACACCACCCGCCTGGAGGCGGATCGGGATCAGGCTCCGGTGCTGCTCGGCAACGGCAACCTGATCGAAGCCGGCGAGGCCGGGGCCGGCCGGCACTTCGCCGTCTGGCACGATCCGCACCCGAAGCCCGCCTACCTGTTCGCCCTGGTCGGCGGCCGGCTCGGCAAGGTGGAGACCCGCTTCACCACGATGGAGGGGCGTGCCGTCACCTGCGCGGTCTACGTCGAGCCCGGGAAGGAGGATCGCGCCGGTTACGCCCTCGATGCGGTGATCCGCTCCATGGCCTGGGACGAGACTGCGTTCGGGCGGCCCTACGACCTCGACGTGTTCAACGTCGTGGCGGTGTCCGACTTCAACATGGGCGCCATGGAGAACAAGGGCCTCAATATCTTCAACGATAAATATGTGTTGGCGAGCCCAGAGACCGCCACCGACGGAGATTACGCCGCCATCGAGGCGATCATCGCGCACGAGTATTTCCACAACTGGTCGGGCAACCGCGTCACCTGCCGCGACTGGTTCCAGCTCTGCCTGAAGGAGGGTCTGACGGTCTTCCGCGACCAGGAATTCTCCTCCGACATGCGATCCAGACCGGTGCACCGGATCGCCGAGGTGCGGTCCCTGCGGGCGCGGCAGTTCCCCGAGGATGCCGGGCCGCTGCGTCATCCGGTGCGCCCGCGGGTCTACGCGGAGATCAACAACTTCTACACGGCCACCGTCTACGACAAGGGCGCCGAGATCGTCCGGATGCTGCGCACGCTGATCGGCCCACAAGCCTTCCGGGCCGGCATGGACCGCTACTTCGCCGACAATGACGGCCGGGCCGCCACGGTCGAGGATTTCCTGGCCGCTTTCGCGGCCGTGACGGGCGGCGACCTCGACGCCTTCGCGCGCTGGTACGAGCGCCCCGGCACGCCCCGCCTCACCGTCAGCGGCGCGTACGAGCCCGGTGCGGCCCGCTGCACCCTTCGTCTGGCGCAGAGCCAGCCCGGCGCGGGAGGGCAGGACGGACCGCCCCTGGTGATCCCCGTGGCGCTCGGGCTCGTCGGCGCGTCCGGACCGCTGACCGGCGTGACCTGCCCCGCCCTGCGGGACGGCGTCTTCGTCCTCGATCGCCCCGAGGCCGAAATCATCTTCGACGGCGTCGCCGAGGAGCCGGTCCCCTCGGTGCTGCGGGATTTCTCGGCGCCGGTACGGCTTGAACTCGCCCTGACCGACGCGCAGCGCATGCGCCTGCTCGCCCATGACAGCGACCCCTTCAACCGCTGGCAGGCGGCGCAGGACGTGGCCCTGCGGCTGATCCTCGATCCGGATGCCGACCGGACCGAAGCGTTCGCGCAGGCCCTGGGCCGCTTCCTCGACGCCGAGGCCCTGGCCGATCCCGCCTTCGCGGCCCTGGTCCTCGCCCTGCCGAGCGAGGGGGAGGCCGCCGACGCCGTGCCGCGCGGCGTCGACCCCGACGCGATCCACCGGGCCCGGTTCGCGCTGCGGGCGCATCTCGGGACCGCGCTCCGACCGCGCCTCGAACGGCTCGATGCCGCGCTCGCTCCCCTCGATAATGTGCCCTACAGCCCCGACGCGTCTGCGGCCGGCCGCCGGTCCCTCCGCAACGCGGCCCTCGACCTGATCGCGGCGGGCGATCCCGAGACCGGTGCGCGGCGGGCGGCGGAGCGCCTGGGCAGCGCCAGCAACATGACCGACCGCCTCGCCGCCCTCGCCACCTTGGCGCTGATCCCGGGCGACGCGCGGGAGACAGCGCTGACGGAGTTCGCCGAACGCTACGCCGGCGAGCCCCTCGTCCTCGACAAGTGGTTCGCCATCCAGGCCCAGATCCCGGAACCCGGCACGCTGGAGCGGATCGTCCGCCTGCAGGGCCACCCCGCCTTTACGATGACCAATCCGAATCGGGTGCGGGCTCTGATCGGGAGCTTCGCCTTCGGCAATCCGACGCAGTTCGCGCGCGCCGACGGGGCCGGTTTTGCCCGCGTGGCCGAGACCGTCGCTGCCCTTGATTCGACCAACCCGCAGGTTGCCGCGCGGATGCTGACGGCCTTCGGATCCTGGCGCCGCCTGGAAAATTCCCGGGCCGCCAAGGCTGTAGAAATCCTTAATTGGATCAAGGCGATCCCGGGCCTTTCACGGGATACGGCCGACATCCTGGCGCGCACTCGGGGAGACGGCTAAGCATCTGACGGCGCGAGGGAAATTGATTCTCGAGCGCCGCTGCAACACCGGTCGTTCGTCAATCCCGTATGGTAAAAAACCCGTGGACAAACGCCCCCCTGGGGTGGTTGTATTCAATGAGATTCGGGGGCCGGACGGGCCCCGATCGGATCACAGTTCCCACGGGTGAGGTTCGGCCATGCCGGAGGCGGGTTCCGCTTCCTTCTCCGCGCGTGCGGACTCGACTCTCGCCATCTCCTGGCCGATGCGTGCACGGGACCCGCGGTTCGGCCAAGCCGAGCGCTGGCTGCGCTACGCGGTGCCGGGGACGCTGGCGGTGTTCCTGGCCTGCCTCGCCGGACTCGCCGCGCTCCACATCCAGGGGCAGCGCGCCGAGATCCTGGCGGGCGCCCGGGCCGAGGTCGAAGGCTTCGCGCGCCTCGCCGCCAGGGCCGCCGCCCCGGCCGGGACCGTCGTGTCGGACCTGCGCGCCCTGCTGCCGGAGAACGAGCGGCATCCCGGCCGCCGCCTCCTGCTGGTGCGGCCCGACGCCCGCATCGCCGCCGCGCATCCGCCCCTGCCCGCCGAGATCCACACCCTGGCCCAGGTCCTGGGTGAGGGTGAGCCGCTCTCCATCCTCGGTGAGCGCGCCGGCGCCATGACCCTCGAGCTGCCGGGGGGCGAGACCGTACTGGCCGCCCTGCACAGCCTGCCCGGCGGGATCGGCCGGGTAGCGGTGCTGCAGCCGGTCGAGCCGCTGCTGCGCGGCTGGAGCGCCCGCACCCGCGACCAGATCGTCCTGATCGCCGCCTCCGCCCTCGTCATCATTGGCGTCGGCTTCGCCTATGGATTGCAGACCCGCCAGGCCGCGCGGGCCGACCGGGCCCGGGAGCGGATGCGCGGCCGCCTGGAGACCGCCCTGCGCAGGGGCGCCTGTGGGCTGTGGGATTGGGACATCGCCCGGGGCCGGATCTACTGGTCCGACTCGATGTACAGCCTGCTCGGCTACCAGCGGCAGCACGAATACCTCTCGTTCGGCGACATCAACGGGCTGGTCCATCCCGACGACGGCGACCTCTACAGCCTCGCCCGGGGGCTGGCCGCCAACCAGACCTTCATCGACCACGCCTTCCGCATGCGCGGGGCTGACGGCGCCTATGTCTGGCTACGCGCCCGGGCCGAGGTCGTGGCGGACTCGGCCGATGGCGGCCGTCACCTCGTCGGCATCGCCACCGACATCAGCGAGCAGCGGGCCCTGGAAGAAACCAACGCGGCGGCCGACATGCGCCTGCGCGACGCGGTCGAGGCGATCTCCGAGGCCTTCGTGCTCTGGGATACGGGCAACCGCCTGGTCCTGTGCAATTCCAAGTTCCGCCACCTCCACGCCCTCAGCCCGGAGGACGCGCAGTCCGGCCGCGGCTACGCGGACGTGATGAGGCGCGGAGTCCTGCCCCAGGTCCGGCGCGAATCGCCCGAGGCCGGCATGGCGCTGACCGACATCGCGGCCCGGACCTTCGAGGCCGAACTCGCGGACGGCCGCTGGCTCCAGATCAGCGAGCGGCGTACCAAGGACGGCGGCTACGTGTCGGTCGGGACCGACATCACCAGCCTGAAGCGCAATCAGGAGCAGCTCCAGGCGTCCGAGCGCGAACTGATCGAGACCGTCAAGGATCTGAAGCGCTCCCGGCGCACCCTCGAACTGCAGACGCAGCAACTCGCCGATCTCGCCGAGCGCTACCTCGACCAGAAGGCCGCGGCCGAGACCGCCAACCAGGCGAAGGCCGAGTTCCTCGCCAACATGAGCCACGAGCTGCGCACGCCGCTCAACGCCATCATCGGGTTCGCCGACGTGATGGAGAACGCCGTGCTGGGGCCGATCGGCACGCCGCGCTACACCGAGTATTGCCGCGACATCCGCGAGAGCGGCTCGCACCTCCTCTCCATGATCGACGACATCCTCGACATGGCCCGGCTCGAAGCGCGCCGGGTGCGCCTCAGCCCCCGGGCGATCAACGCCGAGGCCGCCATCGCGGACGCCCTCGTGCCCGTCTCGGCCGAGGCCCGCCAGAAGGCAGTCAGCGTCAGCGTCGACGTTCCGGCCGGGCTGGACCTGCTGGCCGACCCGAGCGCGATGCACCAGATCCTCGTCAACCTCGTCGAGAACGCCGTGAAGTTCACGCCGACCGGCGGACGCGTGGTGGTCCGCGCGCGGCGGGCGGGCGCGAGCACCCACCTGTTCATCGAGGATAACGGCATCGGGATCCCGCGCTCCGACGTCGCGCGGCTCGGCCGCCCCTTCACGCAGGTCGAGACGCAGATGACCCGCAGCCACAAGGGTTCGGGCCTGGGCCTCGCCATCACCCGCTCGATGGTCGAGCTGCATGGCGGATCGCTGCGCATCCGGTCCGAGGAAACGGTCGGCACCATCGTCCTCGTCCGCCTCCCGGCCTCAAGCCCGCACCGAACCGTTCCGGAGATCGCCGCCGGGCGCGTCCCCGACGCGCCCCGGGCGAGCCGGCGCGCGGGGCGGCCGGTGGCGGCGTAGCGTCCAGGACCGAGGAAGGTCGCAGCGATGCGTCGGGCGTGGCCTGACGGTGCCGTGGCGGCGCTCCGTTCCGCGGCGTTGTTTCAAGATCGGCGAGGCTGCGGTCGCCCCTAGGAACGCGGTTCGAGCCCGCCGAGGCGGGCGGCGCGTCCCTGCTCCGCGTGCCAGCGGGCATCCGCGACGGCTCGGGCGAGGGATCGGATGCGCCAGCGCCGGTACAGCGTGACGAGCGGGTTGCCCCCGAGACCCGCCTGATGCCGGTGCAGCCGCCGCAGCAGGTCGGGCAGCTGCGAGGCGGCCGCTTCGCCGGTGGCGATCTCAATGGCCCGCAGTTCGGCCCGGAATCCCGCCTTCCAGTCGTCCATGGCGCGCCTCCGCGATGAGGGTCCGGCAACCCGCGCGACTTCCGGCCGGTCGCGCGGCGCTGCCCCGCGGCATGAATGCGCGCCCGGACAACCGCCCCGCCGAGGCCGGGTTGCTCCGGAGACGATCCGGTCCGCGGATCAGCCCCGGAGATTACGACCGATGACATCCACGGCAAGCCTCCGCTTCATTCTCGTGGTCCTGCTCGGCCTCGCCGCCGCGCCGGCCGTCGCGCAGAGCACCGGCTACGTGACCGGCTTCCCCGGCAAGGACCCGGCGGGCGACGAGGAGATCGGCTGGGGACCGGCCTACCGCCCGGAGACCAGCTTCGCCCAGCCCGGCACACCCCCCACCCCCGGCGAGATCGCCGGCCGTGCCTACCGCGCCCGGACCGGCCGCGGCGTCTACGATCAGGTCGAGGCGCCTGCCGGATCTCGGGGCCGCTGAGGGCCGGGCCGGATCGTCCGGGCCGACCCTGGCGAGCCCGGCTTCCGCGCCGCCGTCGTCCGGCGCGGGGTCGCGACGCCATCGATCCGCGATCGAGGCTAGCGGCGCCGCAGCACCTGCTTGGCGGCGGCACGCGCCCGCCGCTCGAACCGGGCGAGCCCGAGGCGCCGCTCCAGGGTCAGCGCATGGCGACCGGGGGGCACGGCGACGAGTTCGGCGATCGGCGTGCGGTCGCGATAGAGGCTTTCGAGGGCCGAGCCTTCGAGCGTCGCCGAATCCAGGCGGTCGGTGAAGGCGGTCTCGTGACAGGTCCGCACGATCTCCGCCTCCAGCAGCAGGCCGGGCGCGTGGCTGCGCAGGTCCTCGTCGTAGGCGGTCTTGAGCAGCGTCGCGGTACCGCCGCCGACGAGGGCGAGGCTGATCGCGATCGGCCGGCCGTCCAGGGTCAGCGCATCGGCGCGGGCGCGGACCGGGCCCGGAGTGTCCGCGAACAGGGTGCGGGCGAGCGCGGCGGTCTCCGGGCGGCAGGCCATCGCGGAGCCGGCCGCGCCCTTCCAGCCGGCGCGTTCGAGGTCGAGGTACGCGGCCGCGAGGCCGGCGAGATCGGCGCCCCCGGTCGCGCAGGCATGGGCGACCGCGCCGGCCTCCCCGAGCCGGCGTGCGCGGCGGCGCAGATCCTTGAACCGCGACCGATTCGGATGACCCGCCAGGAAGGCATCGTGATCGGGGCGGCGATCCATGACCGGGCGCTCGAACGCCGCCACCGTCCCGATCGCCCACCCGCGCGCGCGCATGGCGGCGAGGATCTCGGGGACGGCACCGTCCCGGGTCGGCAGGAGCGGCCAGCGCCAGGGCCGGCCGTCCGAGGCGGCCTCGAGCCCGTCGACGAGGGCCGCCGCGTCGCGGTCGAGACCCGGCCCATCAGCGACCAGGGGCGCGGACGCCGTCATGAACGGAGACAGGAAGGGCCGCGCGACGCGCCCGCCGAGGCCGGTGAGGTCGTGGGACAGGGTGTAGGGCAGGAGCGCGGTCAACCGTTCCCCGCGGCGGACCGTCACGAAGCGCACGGCCTCCGGTAGAAGCCCCGCCACGCGGTGCGCCTCCATCACGGATCGGGAGAAGTGCGGCTGCGGGGCCGCACTGGCGACGAACAGCGCGTCCCAGGCCGCCGGGTCCGGCGCGTCGCCGAGGGCGAAGGCCGCATCGGACGTGGGGTGGATCGCCGCCAGGATCGGGTTCATCGGGCTGCTCCCGCGGACCAGACGGGCGTCGGCAAACCGTGGACGCGCCCCGCGACGCGGGCCAGGAGCGCGGCCCGACCGACCGTCGCGAGCGCCACCCCCAGGGCCGCTCCGAGCGGGCCGAAGGCGGGGATCAGGGCGACGCACAGGCCCGCGGCGGCGACGAGCGACGCGGCGGTGATTCCGGCACAGAGGCGCTCGCCGCCGAGCATCGTCAGGAGATCCTCGCCCGGCCCGAACAGGCTGGCCGCGACGCTGCCGGCCACGAGGACGCACAGGATCGGCACGCTCGCCCCGAGGCCGGGGCCGAACATGCCCAGGAGCAGCGGACTCGCGGCCAGGATCGCGCCGCCCACCGCCACGGTGGCGGCCGCGGTCGTCCGGCCCTGGCGCCGAACCAGCTCGGCCAGGAGGAATCGGTTGGCCTGCGCCTGGGCCGCACTGTAGCGCTGCAGGGTCGCGGCGCTGACGGCGAAGTGGACGAACACGACGAATTGCTGGATCCGCGTCGCCGCGAAGTAGATCCCGACCTCGGCGGGGCTCACCAGGGCACCCAGCACGATCACGTCCACGAAGGTGAAGCCGGCATTGGCCAGGTCGATGGCGGCGATGGGCAGGCTGGTGCCGAGCCAGAACCGCCAGCGGTAGCGGTTCGGACCCCGCGGCATCGTCCTGCGGAGCCGTACGGCGAGCAGCGCCGCCTGCAGGGTCGTCGCGGCGGCGGCGGCGGCCAGCATACAGGCCATCGCGACCTCGGCGTGCGGCGGGGCCCCGAGCAGGACGGCCGCGACCATGCAGCCCATCATCAGCGTCTGGCGCAGGAGGTAGGGCGGCGCGATGGCGAGCCCGACCCAGTTCTGGCTCCGCGCCACGCCTTCGAGGAAATCCTGAAGCGCGAAGAGCGGCATCACGCAGATGGCGACCGCGATCGGCGCCCGGTAGGCCGGGGCGAACAGGTCCGGCTCCAGGGCGAGCAGGGCCGCGCCGAGACCCGCGACGGCGAGCGCCGCTCCGCCAGTCATCAGGGCGCCGGCGCGGATGTAGCCGCGCGCGAGGTCCAGATCGCCCTGCGCCTGATCGCCCGGTACGAACCGGCAGGCGCCCTGCGACAATCCGAGGGTGACGGTATGGCCGAGCATCGCGGTCCAGACCCAGACCGACGCGAAGATCCCGTAGGCCTCCCAGCCCATCAGCCGCGCCGCCAGGACCTGCGACCCGTACGCGAAGCCCGCCGAGCTGACGCGGATGGCGAAGACCGTGAGCGCCGCCCGCTGCGGTCCGCTGCGCAGGGTCCGCAGGCGTCTGAGCGCGGAGACCGGGAGAGCCGTAGCTGACACAACGCACTCCGCGCCGGACCCATGGGCGGCGGAAGGCCGGCCTTTGGCCGCCCGGTCTAGCCCGGGGCGCGTTGCGACCCGGTTAAGGGCTGGGTGGCGGGGTCGGCCTTCGGCTCCCGGGGCGCTTCGGTCCGCGTCAGCGAGGTCGCGATCGTCAGCGCCACGTGCTCGGCCATGCAGCGCAGGCCGAGATCGTTGAGGCGGAACTGGCGCCCGAGCATGTGCCCCTCGCCCCGGTCGCTGCGCCTCGACAGGTAATGCAGAGCCTCGTAGCGACGCACCAGCGGCACCTGCTGCTGGGTCGCCACGACGCGGACCGCGTCGACGATCCGGTTGTAGTCCACGTCTGCCGCCATGCTGGCGGTGTAGATCGGATCGACCAGCACCACGTCGATGCCG
>Ga0160429_1000422_pt1 | contig 41581 bp, 39 predicted proteins | sample SolpanmetagenomR_FD_108199 | JGI IMG/M metagenome (GOLD analysis project Ga0160429, IMG submission 108199) | Solar panel surface microbial communities from Lawrence Berkeley National Laboratory, California, USA - R | ecosystem: Engineered > Built environment > Solar panel > Unclassified ... | reverse complement strand
TTCATGAAAACCATGCTCCAAGACTAGCATAATGACCCTATGTCTACCGAATCACGATCATCTCCCAGCAAACCTCCCCGCACCCCTCAACAACCCTCTCGTATCATCTTCCTCCCCACCCCTCTCACCAGCCTGTTCCCTCGTCCTAGCCTGCTGAAGATGCAATTCCGCACTCCTCCTAACAGGCGAACTAGCACCACTTCCACTCGCACCATCATCAAAGCCCCTCGGCATTTGCGGACTAAACAACCCGTCCTCGGCCTCATTTAGCGGACTCGGAGGATACGGACTCACTCCCCTATTCGCCATATACGGATCATGTAGCCTTGCATACGGCGGCACCGGCGACGTCGACTCATCTCTATCTCTCCTCGGCACTTGCGTCTGGGGTCGATACTCCGTGCTCATATACCTTCCATCTTGTTCCTGCCCTAGCTCCTGCTCGTCCTCCTGCGTCGGCACAACGACTTTATGTAGCGTGCTCAAACCAACAGGATCATTTCTCTTCTTGACGCCGACGAAAAGCCATCGGAAGCCACGACCGGTCGCTTTGATGATATCCCATGGATTTAGGGCATCGATTAGTGCTTTGATACCTAGTGTGCCGCCTTCGTAGGGTGGTTGTTCTTTCGCGTAGCCTGTAGGTTTACGGTTTTTGGTGCCTTGTATTGGTGTAGTGTCGAGATCGATTCGCGAGACATTCTCCAGGTCATCGCCGTTCAGGGTGTTGTTCAAAGTCGAAGGGTTAGTAGCAGATAAAGCCTTGTGTTTCGCCAACTCTGCAGCGTTGGCGTAGGGATGACGATACGGGAATGCCCAGAGATGCAAGATGGCGAAAAGGGCCATTTCGATGCAGAGAAGCAAAGAGGGAATGCCGACGTGGATGTCGTTGTAGCCCACTCGAGGGCCGGGTGAGATGAGGCCGTGGGATGAGGAAGCGAGGAAGGATATAATAAGCTAATGGAAACCATCGAATCGAACATCAGCATAAAAAATCAAACACATCCGCAACCAAAAAAAACAAAAAAGAAACAAGGAAAGGAACTGTGTAAAAAAACACACAAACACATACCGTCTGCCAAAAGCTCAAAAAAATAACCAGCTTAATACAAAGCAATTTCAAAAACGGCTTATGCTGTTTCAAATCCGTGCGAAGTTCGAAATAAAACTGGATTAGTGCGTACATTGCTATGCTCACGCTAGCGCCTTCGAAGCAAGTGACCCAGACATGAGCGAATGCTGGACTAAGCGAGTCTTCGCAGTAGCGGTCCGCGACTTCTGTAATCACCGAGACGATTGTGAAGAAGACGCGGATGAAGCAGTATTGGAAGATGCAGAGGTAGATGATCTGTAGTGAAAGCATCGTTACGTTAGCAAACACTACAACAGACAAAAAGAGGGAATGATGCGAACAACTGGGTGGGAGGTCGTAGTAGTTTTGCATTGAGATTTGAGATACATACATTAAACCACGTCAACGCGCTCCTCGGCCGTCTCAACACACCCTTCTCACTCCCGCCCGTACACTTCTGCATCCAATTAATCGGCCAGATCCAATTCTTCGGCTGCGGTCGTTCGCGAAAATACTGTTTCTGATCATGCAAGCCCTGGCGCAGATAACTGCACATGAGGGTAAAGAAACTCGCAATCGCAAAGGCTTCCCAGCAATCGCCAAGCACATCGTAGTAGATTGCTTTTGTGTAGTGGACGTACGACAAAAAGGCGACGATGGCGTAGATGGGAATCATGAAGAGGATGCGGATGATGTGGCGTTGTTCTTGCGGGAGGGAGTAGTGGCGGCAGTGTTGTAGGATTAAGTACCCGGCGATGAGGCAGGCGAGGAGGCCGGTGCAGGCGCAGATGACGAGGCCGACTTGGTGGAAGGTGTAGCGGTTGTTGATGAAGTAGGGTATTTCCTCGACTGTAAAAGGTAATCAGAAGACTGTGAAAGGTACTTGGAAAGGGTGGTACGAACTTTTCTGCCGTTCTAGCGTGTTGTTGCAGACTGCCATTGTGGCTTAGATGTTGTTGCGCCTCAAGCGCTCTTTGCCAGTTTTTGTTAATTCAATTCGCAATACGCCGTAGTGGTATCTTCCAGGAGGGGAACGGCTTTCTTATGCAAGATGCACCAGTATTCCACGAGGCGCCTGCGCCTTACGTGGTGTATTACTTTGTGCTATTTCAAGCTGGTTTATTATATAGGAGCAGTTATGATATGCCGCGCGTCCAGCGATTGCCTTGGGGATTAGGAGAATTGGATGAGGCTGTCCAGAGCCTGCTAGCAAGGTGACTAGGGAAGACTGCGGCGGTGGTAGCAGTAGTAGCAAGAAGAGGGAGGCGTCAGTGAAGTTATGGGCGAACAAGGCGCAGTTGACTTTACGGAAATAAAGTATCCTCAATATGCAGGGCGCGTGCCACGTCGATCCTTGGCCCTGGAACAACGACTCGCTGTCTTGAAACACCGTCTAACTTTAGATCTTTCAGCCTTACATCTCGAGACATTATATCACCTAAACTGCTTCGAATGTACTGGTTAATCCATGATAGTAAAGAGACTTATTCATCAAGTTATCTACAACGAATTGAAGAGCAATCGCTCATACCCTTTTATCACACAGGATCCGGATTTCTAACCTCTAGCGGCCTCGAATAATCTCTCGCATCCTGCAAAGACCCAAGACTAGCCTGACTATCATTCGCATGCGACAGCCCCAATCCTGCGCCTACTGTATTTCCACGCCACGAACCACCGAGATTAGGATTTAATCTACTGTCCGTAAACACCGGCAATGTAGGCGTTCTCTGGGTCATCGACGGCGTGACTTCCGGTATTGTTGCGCTTGGTGGAGCGCTATGATTCGTTCGTTTGCGGACAAGACCGACTTTACTGAGGACACTTGAATTGCGATCGAGTGTGTTTAGATCTCTGTCGTCGTCATCGTGGCGACGGCGGAAGCACAGGAAGAAGAAAAGTGCTGCTAATAGAGCAAGACCTGCCAATGTTCCAATTACGATGCCGGCAATGGCACCTCCTGACAATGAAGTTGAGTGTGCTTGTGGTGTTGGTGAGAGTGATTCTGAAGTTGCTACTGCGGCTGGGGCTGTAACGACTGAGGTGATGTACTTTGTGGTAGCGGCGCCACTTATTGTGACGATAGAAGGCCATACGCTGGTGCTCCCAGATGTTGTTTCGAAAGTTGTATCTGAGGTTGAATCGAATGTCGACGATGGCGTCTACAGGATCTTGTGAGCTACATCTTTCATTATGATCATTTACATCTTGCACTTACTGGTACCACAGCAATACTTTCTGTGGTTGCTATCGTAGATATCACTGTCACAGGAGCCACTGACGTAGCCGCTGGTGGTGTTGTTACACTCGTACTGAGTACGGGAGACTGGCTGGTTATAACAGAGGTCGATGGAGGCGGTGTACTCGTCGCGACTTGCGTGCTTGCAGAGGACCCAGAAGTACCTGCCGCTATTGGGCCCAGCGCTAGATAACCGAAGAGATTGTTATCGACATTACCACAATCCTCATATGGCCAGCCTGGACAACCCTTGTTGCATCTCGAGACTGCTAGTCTTGGCTGTGGAACGTAATTCGAGCACCAGCAGTTATTCCCTTGAACTACTGCAAAGGCATATGTTCCTGCATCGGTACAATTACCTTGGCACGACGATAGACTGGTCCATTGGCCATAGACTGTGTGATTTGTGAGCATTGTGGAAGCTTCTATATGGACGCAGTCACATTACATACTTGCGTTGAATGAGCTGGCTGTATTGAACGACGAGCAATATGTTTGCGTTGCAGCTCTAACGCTTGACAAGCTTAAAAGCAGGATGATGGCCACTATCAGGCGTTGTTGAAGACTGAACATCATGACCGCACCAGTAGCTCTCTATAGACACTCAAGCACGCCGCACCAAGCGATGTGCATGAATATCACTTGTGATTCTATCTTGGTCGTGGTTTGCCGGGAGATTGTCAGAAGCCGATATCTTAAGCTCTTTCTTTGATGATGAGGTTCGTGGAGGTTTAGACGTAGAGCTGGCTTTCGTAAGATGGAATATGTACAGTGAGGCAGCTTCGTGAGATCCTCAAGACGAATATGATAGAGTCTCGTCCAGTGATAGAGTCAACGAGCAGTAGTAGTAGTGAAGCAGGCAATTCGAGCAGCAGCAATTAAGCGCTCCCTTTTGTTCCAGAGTGTCTTGAGCAGTGAGTGAGTGTAATGAGTGTTTCTGTTGGTAGAGTCGTAATATCGCTCCAACGATTGACGATAGTTGCTGGTCGTCGAGGCTTTCTAGCTGGTGATTTGTTTCGAGAGAGAGAAGGAGTGATGGAGGGATGGAAGAGTTGAGGCTCTGAGTTTGAAATTAGACGAGACACTGAAAGATTGGCGGAGAAGTGGGGTAGCTGCGCTAATATTCAACGGATCAGCACAAAACAAAAGACAACATCAATCAATCAAATAGGTAGATACAAGCTGAACAGAATACATTCGGTACTAAAAAGATCTTAGATAGATGATGTGTCACATCGCATCTCAACTCCCACAACCAGCACCCTCATAGCTCTAAGAGGCAACAACACCGGACACCTCGTCGCACAAATGACGAAAGCACAGTTTGTCTGGCTCGGCGCACTCGGCGCACTCGGATAATAAACCTTAGTGTCCATTGACTTTGCTAAGATTGCATTGCTGCACAACACGACAAAACAAATCACATAAAGAGAGCTCCGTCCCGCATCGATTCGATTGATTTGCGTTGGTGCAAGATGTGGTGGGAAAGAAGCACGTCTACACGAGTAGAAGAGCATGATCATTGTGTGTAGGTGTATTTGTGTGTTTCAATCAGGCTGTTTCACTTTTCAGATCGTCAGGGCCTGGGCAAAGGTTGTTTTCTGAAACGCCAACGTCTTTTCAGACTGAAGAAAGCATATGTTGTGACTCACCATACGTGCTATGTATCACCAACTTGCCTTTAATACCAGAAGTAGCAACACCGTGTGTGAACACCTTTGCACGCCTTCTCCTCTTTCAAGTCTCCCTCTCCCTCCACTGATCAGTCCTCCCTCCTTCCATACTATTACTCCCCTGTCCAAGAAAAACACCCCAATGTCCACACCCACGCCTACCTGGCCACACTTCACTATCCATCCCGTCCGCACATCCCTCGACCTCACCGCAACACACTCCCTCTTCCAGTCCTACGCACGCTGGCTCAACTTAGACCTCTCCTTCCAATCCTTCGACTCCGAGCTCTCCACTTTACCCGGCAAATATCCCTCCTTACCACCACGCAACGGCGAAATCCTCCTCGCGCGTCTGATCCCCTCTAATACGCCAGTTGGGTGTATAGCCCTGCGCTCTTTGGAACTGCCTGATCATCTTTCCACCCAAGACTCTGAGCCAGCCTGCGAAATCAAACGGCTTTACACGCTTCCCGAAGCCCGTGGGTTGGGTATCGGACGAGCGCTGCTGCATGAGATTATTGTCGTGGCGAGGGAACGAGGCTATAAGAGCGTGTGGCTGGATTCATTGATGCCGATGATGGCGAAAGCAGTGGCACTTTATGAAGAGTTGAGTTTTGAGAGGGCGGAGAGGTATTATGAGACGAGTTTGGATGGGACTGTGTTTTTGAGGCTGGAGTTGACTTGAGACCTATATAAGCACACCCCTCATCTCCGCCAACGCAACCCTCATCCTCTGCACACCCATCCTCTCATACCGATCCACGCTCATCACAAACGTGCCCCTTCCTCCCGTCAAACTGCGCAAATGCTTCAAATACCCAACCATTTCCTTCAGAGGCACCCTCGCGCGGATCTGGCGCACGCTGTCAAAGTCGCTGCTACTGTTGGCGCCAGAACCGCCAGTGTCAGAATTGCCGTAGGGGTCGGGTGGAGCGTAGACGCGTGTGAGTTGGGCGGCGGTTAAGGGGGTGAGTGTGGGTGGGAGGGTTGTTGTGCTTGATGATGATGAGCTTGATGATGATGATGTGCTTGACGTTTCCGAGTCGTCGGAATCGGCGTCGAGACTCAGCACTGTCGCGCCGCGGGCACTGCTCAGATCGTGGACGACGGCGCCCATTGCGCTCTCATTCACGGCGATTGTGGCGAGCATGACTGGTTCCATTAGCACTGTTTCGCTGCTTGCTGCCGCTTGTTTTGCGGCGCTCGTGATGGCTTGGCGTGTTGCTGAGGAGAGGGCGGCGGGCGTGGTGGATGCACTGAGAGATGTGCTGGGGTCGAAGTGGATGGTTATGTGTGTGCTGTGGAGGGGTAGTGCATGCATTGGTCCACGGACTAGGGCGGCTGTCGTGCCGGTGGTTAGAGATGCGATTATTGTGGTGAGTGGGAGGGTTAAGGGCAGTGCTGGAGTGTCCTGGACGGGCTTTCCGTTGCGGTAGAGTGTTGGATGGTGGATGGTGAGGCGGTTGTTGTCGGGGAGTGTGGTATTGTAGGTATGTTCATCATCGTCCTGCTCGACGATGCTGTTCTCATCCAGCGGCGCAACTTCAGCTCGACATGCTGCACGAGCCAATTTGCCCGCGACTTCGCGCTCAAACACTTCTTCCACCACGCCACTCGCCGCAGTCAATGCCTCACGATACCCGATCTCAATCTTGCCTGTACTGGCTTTGACCTTGAAGTCCTTGATCAGTCTGTCTCTAGCAATCTCCAAATGCAGCTCGCCCATGCCTGCGAGTTGCGTCTGCCCACTTTCTGCATCGACACTGACACTCAAACTCGGGTCTTCACGTAACAGCAACGCCATAGTTTCTGCTAGATGTTTCTCCTCCGCTAGACTGTTTGGCTCAACGCTGGTGAAGAAGAGAGGGGGTGGCACCTCAATCGGACGTAATTGGAGTTCGTTGAATGGGTGAGGTGGATGAGTCTTGACACTGGAGCCTTGGTATACTAGTAGTGTGTCACCCGTCCGAGCATGTTTTAGACCGGAGATGACGCCAATCTGCCCGCTGGATATCCCCTCGATTTCTATCGCGTCGTTGGCGTACATCCTTAGTAATCGCGGTGCGCGCTCGGAAAGCGAAAGATTGGTGTTGTATAGTAATGCATTGCGGGCAATGACTCCGTGGTAGACACGAACGTAGACGAGGACGCCGCGTTTCGGATCTGTTACTACTTTGAAAGCCAGAGCTAGAGCGAGTAGATTCGATGTTTGCGCAGCTGGAGCTTTTGCTTTGGTCGCTTTCGATGCGGTAGTCGAAGACGATGATATAGGTGCCCCTGTAAGAAAACGGTTCAGAGTTGTATGTGTATTGCCATAACTGAGACCAGGATCGGGAGCTTCTGGTGGAGACGGCAAAAGATTGTTAATGGCGTCAAGAAGAGGTTGGACACCAGTATTCCTGAAACTGGCTCCAGCAAATACAGGTGTCACTGATTGGTTGGACCTGAGTACGCATCTTCGCAAGCTTTGTACGATAATCTCTGCGGGTATCGCAAGGAAATCTTCGTCTGCTTCGAGGTATGCTTCCACCATCAGCTCATCCTGCTCTGTAAGTGCTTCGATAAGTGCGTTGCGTGCTTTGCATAGTTCCTCTGCGAAAGGAGCGTCTACCTCTCTAAGCTCGTCCAGTGAATAACGCTTATAATCCCTACCGTCACTACCTTCTTCCCATTCCAGGCCAACGAGATTCACTGCATCGCCAACACCTGTGAACTTGCCGTTTCGCCACCAAGGTATCTGACAAAGTAGAGGAAACGTATGCAGCCTGCTTGCAATCTCCTTGATGGTTCGATTGAATGCTGCCCCTGTCCTGTCTAGCTTGTTCACGTAGATTATACGTGGGATGCGATAGTTATTCGCTTGAAGCCAAACCTTTTCCGTTTGTGCTTCAACACCTGCAACACCATCTAAGATGCATATTGCTCCGTCAAGAATGCGCAGTGAACGAATGACTTCGAAAGTGAAGTCCGCGTGTCCAGGAGTATCGATCAAGTTGACTGTGTACTGACCTGAGTCCAGCGTGAGGTCATTACTTGGTAAAGAGTCTCCTCCAGCTTTCGGAGGCCAGTGAAATGTGATTGCTGCTGATTGAATGGTGATTCCTCTTGCTCTCTCGGCGGGAAGAAAGTCTGTTACGGTCGAACCTTCGTCGACATCTATGGCGCTGTGTGTGAGGATGTGAACTTGAATTCAGTGTACAGTCATATATAGCAGCACTTACCTCCTATTCGTCTGGTGAAACCACTGTAGAAGAGCATTCGCTCTGTCGTAGTGGTCTTGCCAGCATCAATATGTGCAATTATTCCGATATTTCGTGTATACTTGAGACGTTTGTCTTGATCTTCCGCACTGGTGGAGGAGACTGTTGCTGCATAATATCGTCGCTGCCCTGTTAGACTCAATCGTAGAGACTGACGACATGATTTACAGATCCACGCTACCTGTGTAGTGGGTGTAAATCCACGCATCTTTGCCCACGATCTTGTCACTTTATCACACAAGCATGCACTTCATTGCTGAATCTGGAACATCACGCAGCACAAAGTACTTCTGGTAATTAGATATTACTGCCTAGAATGATTGCACATATAAAATTTGATACACAGAGAATCACTCCTGATTATTGATCTTGATTACTAACTCTAGCTATACCCCGCATTATTGGCATTATTGGCATTCGGGACAAGAGGTAGCGTGTCTAGAGCAGCAGAAGAGCAGCAGATGATACCATACCTCGATCCTACCATTCATTAACGCCCTTCAACCTTGTCATGGACTACTCTACGATTCAAGAAGAGAGCCCTGCTGGCGCTTCACCCTGGGCTAATTCACCACAGCAAAACACTAGAGCAAACCTCGCATCATCAATGGCTGAACCACCATCTCCACAAGCTGCGCAACAGCAACAACATAACACAAGTCAAGACTCCGTGCCACGTCCAGATAGCGAAACCTACAATTCACAAGAAACCTCAAATCAAAATGGACATTACGATCACCCCTATCAACAGCAAGGACAAGCACCAGGCGAGGGACTCGGGCAACAACCTCAAGCGCAACGGCAACAGCCATCACAACGAGCACCAATGTCGGCGGGAATGCCTTCGCAAAGACAGCAGGCGTCAGCACCGCTGCAGCAACCACAAAAACAGTACAAACTACAGGCTAAGGTCAATGGTTTCGAAAGAACAGGGCGTAAAGACCCAATCTTAAGGTTTGATATACACGTATGTACTACCAATATATCCCGCACAGAATTCGAAGCTGACTATAAGCAGACCAACTTGCCAGGCTTCCGAACGACACAATTTCGCGACGTGCGGAGGACACATGGGGAGTTCCAGAAGCTAGCCGACCACCTGATCTCTGCCAATGCCGAAGCAATTGTTCCTGCTCTGCCACCTGCCTCCACATCTGCTGGTGTAGGCACAGACGAGGATGAAGCAAGAGTGAAGACAAACATGCAGCGATGGCTCAACTACGTCTGCGAAAGCGACGTCTTGATGCGTGATGAAGAGATGATTCGATTTGTCGAGGGAGATCCAGGATATAGTCCGGTGGTCAAGAGGTCACAGCCAGCAACTGGTGTTCGCCGGAAGGTTATCAAACAATTCGCACCGCCTCCTGATGATACGCCCGAACTACAAGAAGCACGACCAATAGTGAAGCGATTCTATTTAGGAGCTATGGATGCTGGGCAGAAGGTGGATAAGGTTGTGAAAGCACGAAGAGGTGTGTATAGGTAGTCCAAAATCTCTATACAATGTGTTATTAACGTCCTTTCAGCGCTCAGTCTAGGAGAGGCGGATTTCGGCAGCAAGATTACAGCAATGGTAGATGCGGAAGCACATCCAGGTCTCAAAAATGGCTACCGAAAGCTCGGCAAGACTATCACGCTGATAGGCGACTTACACGCCGCGCAAGGAACAGCCGAAGCCAGTACGCTCTCCGACATCTTCACATATCACTCTGCCGACGCCTTTATTGTAAAAGAAACTTTGACTAATCGCCAGATTCTGATGCGAGAACTACTCCAAGCTCAGCAAACAACCAGATCAAAACTGACCGCCACTGATCGCCTAAAGTCCAGCGCCTCAGTTCGTCGCGACAAAGTGGACGAAGCTATCGCGCAACTTGATGAGGCACGCTCTCACGAGCAGTATCTGTTCGACAAAACGAAGCGAGTCACTGCCAATCTGCTTCACGACAATCGCAAGTGGTTCAACAACACCACAACCGACATCCGCAGCGCTGTACGAGATTTCGTTATCCGCCAGATTGAGTTCGAGCGTCGTTCTTTAGCAACACTGGAAGCAATACGACCTGATATTCGTGCCATTGATCCTTCTGGTGGTCTTTCTCGACTAGGTCGTGAAGCCCATCCTCAAGTTCGAAGACCTACTACTATCAGCAGTCAAGGACCAAAAGGAGATGCTTGGAGTGGTGTGCAGCGTCGACCTGATGCGTTGAATAGGAGTGGCAGCTTTGTGTCTTCGACTTATACTGGAGCGGAGCAGGAAGGTGGGGACGTCTCTGAAGGGAATGCAATAGGCAGAGCAAGAGCTGTTAGTGGTGTGAGCGGGTTGGGACCGGTACAAGAGGATGACTTTGATAGAGTTGATGCGAGGAATGCGGCGAGTAGGCTGGCGGCGAGCACGTTTTGATGATGTGAAGCGGGAGATAAGGTGATTACATAGCAAGTAGTTAGATACCGACATGGAAGCATTGTTGCTATCGTAGTATATGCCAAGCGTGTACAGTGAGCTGTAATCGTGGACCTCGGCTTTATACATCCACGTGAGATGACCTTGCTGTGATAACTTACAACCATATCCTACTACCTGTGTCAACCTCTCTTACTTCTCTGCCTTGCCTCGTGTATCTCCTCGCTCCCCTCACTATTGCCTGAGTAATTGTGCAACAAATCCTGTGTACCACTACCATCCTAACGCAAATACCAACCTCGTGAACACTGCAATGCCCCTCTCAAAGCATGGATACGTGAGCGATGTATGGAAGGATGGCATCTTCGGTGCGTCTATTGTGGTGTTGGAGCGCTGCGTCGTGACCGGAGCGGCGTTACGGTGCTGAGCTAATATGAAATGTGCCTGATCATGTAGAAAACAAAGTCGTCTTTTGCACGGGTGGTGCCGGCAGTATATGTACGTCCTTTATTGGTGTCCAGTCCCCTCCAGTCCCCTCCACGTCGCCATCCACTATTCCCACTTCCACTTCCACATCCCTCATCTCCCTCCCCTCCTCTCTTCCCAACATCAGCTAAGTTTTGTCATCCTACCAGGCAGCGCACAAGTCCGCGCCCTAGTCCACCTCGGCGCAAACGCATGCATCGTCGGCCGCAACACAGAGAAAACAGAGCGTGTCGCCGCTGATATTGCGACTGTCCGGAGTGGTGCTAAAGTGCTTGGTATTGGAGCGGTTGATGTGAGGAAGTTGGAGGATTTGGAGAGGGCGGCGGAGAGGTGTGCGAGGGAGTTGGGAGGGTTGGATTATTGCATGTAAGTGGCATTGATTTGGGAAAGAGGTGTTGGGGTGGGGATGTGGAAGTGGTGTTGGGTGGAAGTGATTTAATGTGGCGGTGGTGGTGAAAAGAAGGATGATTTGATGACAATGCTGTGCGATGTGAAAGAAGACTCAATTCTGTGCTGACAGATCTGTGACATCCAGAGCAGGCGCGGCAGGCAACTTCCTAGCACCAATATCCCAACTCTCCGCCAACGCATTCAAAACAGTTGTCGATATCGACTTAATCGGCTCCTACAACACCCTCAAAGCAACCCTCCCACACCTTCTCAAATCAGCCGCTGCCAACAAATCCGACGGCAGACAACGTACGTCCTTTTTTTCCCTGCCCCTTCATCATCATCCTCCCCTTGACTCAGAATATTTATATATTTTCAAAATACTAATATATCCCACAGCCTCCTCCAATGGCACAGGCGGCCGCATAATCTTCATCTCGGCAACCCTGCACTACACCGGGACACCTTTGCAATCCCACGTCTCCGCCGCCAAAGCAGGCATCGACGCCCTCAGTGCTTCCACCGCAATCGAATTCGGTCCACTAGGCCTAACATCCAACATCATCGCTCCCGGTCCCATCAGCGGCACCGAAGGCATGGAACGACTTGCCAAGGCTGGTGCTGAAGCTGAGATGGCGAAGGGCATACCGCTGCAGCGATGGGGACGGGTGAGGGAGATTGCGGATGCGACTGTTTATTTGTTTGCTGAGACAGGAGGGTTTGTGACGGGGACGAATGTTGTTGTTGATGGAGGGCAGTGGCGGATGGCGGGACGTGGGCCGCAGGTTGTTGAGTATGTATTGATGATCTGAAAGTGATGTTGTGGTGTGAGAGGTGAAAGATAACTGACTTGATTTACTACAGGTATCCGGACTTTTTGTTGGGAGGTCAGGAGGTTACGGGTGTTAAGTCGGGGAAGAAGGCTAAGTTGTGAGGTCGAGATTGAGGTGCTGGAAGTGAGATCAGGCAGGAGTGGAGCGAAAGGGGATGAGGAACGATGTCGAAGAGTTCAAGGTACACGATCGTGGGGGTGCCCAACATCAGCTCCAGCCACCAAGAAAGGTCAAAGTGACAGAAAGTACGAGATTAGTTGCACAGGCTTTTCAATCATTGACTACCAAAGACTTATGTCACGTCGCCAAGCAGAATTGTCCACACAATCCTTCCGCAGTCGTCTTTACTTTGTTCACGGTTGTAATCATCTTCAGCATTTGAACATTCTGAGAATAGTCGCGATATTTGCGCTAGATTATTATATAGTCCTGGGCCTAATTCGCCCCATTGCTTTCCCTTGATCAGAGTCTCAAGGCCGTCGTGCACATTAGCCTTACGCCGAAGATATGTAGTAAATCGTGCGTCTTGTAGCGTCGAAATCAATCTCGAATCGGCCGCACATTTCTGCAAGTGCTATAGATGTTTTGACATCTTCCTGATGCATTGTATCTCGTGAAGCGAGATGCGCTTGATACGTTATGCTTTAACCTGCTAGGTTTTCGGCGAGCTTTCCTGCGTTGATATTCAATTTATTCCATACCGCGGAGCTGACATCTTTGGCTGGGAATCTTGATAGCGCTATAACTAGGGATAGGATGTCTCCGTGGTCTGCAAACAGCTTTTCCTGTAGAATGTCTCGTAAACAATCAAATATACTTTCATGCCGCGAGATCTTGTCAGTTGAATATTTTGACGTGCTCGGGAGGTGGTATGATGAATATCGGGCAGACGTGACTATGAAGAGGAAGCAGCAACCAAACGAGCATCCTATACCAACATACGTATGAGAAACGCATTAGTTTAAGAACACCTTCATTGCCTGGGAGGTGTGTGAAGGTTGTGACGGGTGGTAGGAGGAGGTAGACCGTTCGAGTTTCGGTTGCGATTTCGTAAACCTTTTAGCTCTATTGGATTGATTCGAGGATCCATTGCTGATGAAGACCAAGAGTGGTCGAAGATAGAAGAGTGATGAAAGATAGGAGAGTGATAAAGGCTGTTCAAGCTCCACGATCTACGTGACTGCCATTTCTGTTCACCACCGCGACTGCCTCACGAATTCTGTCAGGACTTTCAGCAGCACGCAGCATCCTATCCAACACTACATTACACGAGCACCCCTCTCATCTCTGCCAGTGTAACCCGCATCCTCTGCGCACCCATCTTCTCATCTCTTACTACACGGCATACCATACTCTGCTTTCATCAGTATACATAGACGAACTCATCATTCTAAAAACCACTGGTCAGCAGTCATAATACACACTACGACGGCAAGATAGTCTCACCTTCCTATCCGTGATATCCAGAAACGCCTGTCCACCCAATCTTCTCCTCACCTCACCACTCTCATTACTCTCATTGCCCTCGGCAAAATCAACATATCTCGACTCCATGGAGTGGTCCTTCAGATAAGCTGGCTTGCCGTTCCTTACTCGTTTCTTGGATTGCATCTTGTTGAGGACCATCAGATTGACTACTTGGATGCCGACGACGACAATCATGACGATGAAGACGGCCAGGACTTTGCGGAGACCCGGGTAGTAGCCTGGTGCATCGCTTTTGGTGAACAAAAGCGGACCAATGATGTTGCCTATGCTGGCACCGCTGTTGGAGACGCCGTTAGAGCTGGTGATGGCGATGGCACAAGGTTCGACTTACCCATTGTAGAGAGACATGATGGTGGATTTCTTGGTGGTGCCGGCTGTGTTTGAGACGATCCAGGAGACGATTATGGGGCTTTCAAGTGTAATAGTTAATAGGCAGTCATAGATAGTTCAAGCTATCGAGCACTTACATGCCGCCATAGAGGAAAGCCAGAAGATAATACCCAGCCAGTAGAGGACCGTCGTTCCCTTTGCTTCTCGGAAGCAAATACAGCATGACCAAACCAGCCACGACGGGCATCATGAACGCTGCGAGCACGGCAGACTTGAGGCGGAATTTCTGTGCACAGTAGCTTGCGGCAAGGATAATGAGCCACTGGACGGCACCGAATGGCATGTTGAGGAGCGACGTCTTATACTTATCGAACCCGAGTCCTTGAAGGATCAATGGTCCTAGAGGGTGTAATTAGGCTTGAGCTATAAATGGAGGTGATATAGATGCGATCTCTAGATCATAATTACCGAAGGTGTTCGTTACTTGTGCACTATGAGAATACGTTAATAAGAATGACACTGTTACTGCGAACAACTAGATATACCCGAGATTGTTCAAGATAGACAAGCCAATGAAAAGCCAGGTCTTGGGCTCGAGCAGTGCCTCTAGAACTTGGTCCCATTTGAATTCGTTGGAGCCTGTGCCGGTTTGGTTGGCGCGGAGTCGTTCGATGGCTTGTGCTTTCTCGTGATCGGTGAGAAATCTTGCGGATGTAATGTCGTTGTCGAGGCGCCAGTAGGCGAGGGGTGCTGTTGCGATGGTGACCAAACCTACGAATAGGAACAGACTGTGGCAGCGTCAGCGCTGAAAGAGATCCTAGCTCTGTAACAATGAATGTCACTCGTCTCCCTGGACCTTCTGGTCATATGGTGAGGGACATTCATGACCTCTTTCGATGAATCGGCAGATCCTTAGATTACCCGCATAAGGCCTCATACTTATAACTTATTCCACACTTGGACAGCATGCGATATCACTGACAGCTATATTCACACCATCGCCACGAGTGAAACTCACTATTGCTCGGTAACTTACATTTGCCAGGGGTATAAGTGCGACGGAATATGGCCTAAACCATAAGACAAAGCTGCCGCGAAGATAGTAGCCCATCCTATTTGAACAATCAGAATTGGGTTTCACATACACATATAGAAACCACTTTTTCTCGAGGACACCCCGTTGGTTGAGGCACTCCCCACACGGCTACTCTCAGGTTGCTCTGCTGTTAAGCTAATCGGATATTCTACTGCCTCTGATCGGAATTGGGTACTGTTTGAACCAATGTAAAGAGTATACAAGGTGAATGGCACTCCTCTTCACAACTATACTCATGACACAGGGACGAGAGACCATGATTTCTGTGCTTACCGTTTGTACCATACCACGCAGCAACGCGAAGAGGCTGTTCGGCACGGCGATACCAGTGAGTCGTGATAACACTGAAAAGTGGAAGACAACCTCCTTCGAAAAGTCCAAGGAAGAAGCGTGCTACAAGCAGTCCCTGGTAGCTAGTACAACCAGCCATACAAGCTTGAGCGATACCCCAGCCCAGACACAACGAAGGCATCAAAATACGATGGGGGACCTTCACGATAAGGTATGAGGTGAATGGCTGTATACAGACTTGTGCTATCGGAGCAATGGACCCAACGAGAGAGTATTGATTGCCGACCAGTTTGAGATCGGTTTGTAGACCAAACACTGCTCCATATCCCAATACACTTTTGTCTAGGATTTGTAGAAGATAGATCCACACGAGAATGGTAAGGATTCGTCTGTCTGTCTTGCGGCGGATCTTCCTGTTCTGCTCACGGGTTGAAGTGTTAGGGGGGACTATTCACGGACTTTTAAAGAGTCCTTCTTTCAAACTTCTATATGTGGACATATAACGTACGTCTTCTTCTGTCAGAATGATACGCTCGCTACCAACGATAGCTAGTGCTCGATCACCATGCTGCTTCAAATTTGGATCGGTGTCGTTGCTGCTGCCAGTGCCATGTCTGCTATCGCCGAGCTCGATAGCCTCGACATGTTGAGCAATCTCTTTCAGCTCTGTGGTGTCATGATTCTCATTCTTGTTGAGGGGTGCCATTGAATCAATTGAGCACAGTCGGAGAGGAAAATGAATGAGATTGTGTGGGAATATTGCAGCAGTTATGTATCATCAGGAGGGCTTGGCTCGGGCCATCGACAGATGATATGAGAGATACAGGGCAGTTCACCACGCCTTGTGGCAGCACTGGCGGCACGTTTGACATGCTGCCGCATGCATGACCCCGCACCTGAGCTCGGCCGGGTGCAGTTAAGGCCGACACATGTTCGCGCTATAATCATGATAGAAATACACTTGCGATGGGGCAGATGACTGTTCTACCTGGTGAGTAAGCATTAATACCTTAGTGTATCAAGATTGGTGGTGATCTAATGCTGGTGGTTTTGTTGTTGGCAAATATCACGATTACTAATCATTTGCCAAGCATCTCGAATAATATCCCCAAATCAATGACCCCAAGATGGAGATTCATCACCAATTTCCTCTCCGCACGCTCTTTGTTGTTTTGTTCTCTAGGTGGAGGCTGTAGCATGTCCATTGGGACTCGTCGATGTTCCGCGCAGGTGGCCAGTCAAATATAGGCTTTCACGCACTAACACACGTAGCCTGGGGCACATCTCTGGGTGGACTGGTATTGATCGCAGAAGAAAGAAGACGTAGAGTTGCAATAGCTCAGAAGATTATTGAGAATGGCAAGAAATTGCAGGCGTATAAGAGCTATGGAGGAGTGGCCACGATAGCAGAGTTTGACCTCAGCCGACACTGGGAGGCAGACTCGCCACCACATGAGGTACACATCTTGGACGACGAGAGAAGCAGAAGTTTGACAAACTATGAATGGAGGACAAGAAGAAGGACACATAAGAGACTACCTAACACATCCTCCGAATTACGATATCAATCTCAAGACGTAGCCGTAGATGCAATTTCCCGAAATCAGACAGTTTCAAAGGAAGGAAGCAGGAGCAAAGCATCTATACCACGATACTTGACCTTCGATCATGTCCCTTCACTCGGCCGGCCCATTAGCAGGTCCACATACACGCCGTCTTCATTCGCCGCTCCGACTGAACATTCTTCTACCACACATTCGCCATATACGAAAGAGAGGTCATACACGTTCCAACAAATCATCGCAGGCCGAGTGCAGCAATGCCTATCGGACAAAGACCCTAGGTTAAGAGCAGCAGGTTATCACGAGCTATCTGTGTTTTTCAAGATACCACATAAGGACTTAGGAGGACAGATGCGCCAGGTATTGCAGCAGGCCTACAGCATGCCCGAGGATGAACAGAACCCCCATTTCAACCTAAACGTTCGTCGAAACATCACGACATCACTTGAGTCACCCGAGCCACATGAGCAAGTTGTGAAATGGAGGACAAACGATGATGATGTCAAAGCTTATGATCAGTCTAACATTGCAAGTCGGATAATAGCACAAGTGCATGATGGCCGACTTGATGTTGCATTCTTCGAGTTTTTGGCCCTGTGTGAAAAGGCTACCACACCACTAAGCGGTCAACTGCGATCTGCTATAAAGTTGCTTGTAAAGAGTTTCAAAAAGGAAAACCTGTATTCAGTCGTGGCTGAGATCTATGTGAGGGTTGTACGATATCTAAAAGATTTTGAACTCATTCGGAGAAGAAAGGGCGACCTATGTTGGTTACTAGACGGAAGTACGTCGAGGATTAACTTGTCCTTCTCAAAGATCATCCTTGCAAGCTTGGTCGACATATCAGATTCGGAAAGCATAGGCAGTTTCTCTGCCACTTTCTTGCAGTGGTTTTCGATAAATGCGCCACTACAAGATACAGTGGCTTTGTTAACCACGTTGGATGATCTCAAACTCGAGATCAGCAAGCGCAGATTTCAGTTACTGAAAGCCACGACTGACGAGCTCACACAGCGTGCTTTCAGAATAGGAGATCTGGATAACGCCACGGACGTGATGCTTTGGGGAGCAAGACGTCACACTGAGGCATTATGCACTGGGGGCCAGCTCAAGGTTGCACTAGTACATCTTCTTGACACCGGTAGAATGCCTGATGCTGCTGAGCTTTACCTTGCTTGCGAACGACGCTCGGTTGCTACGCTCAACATGAAGGATTATTTCAAGGTTGATATGTCCTCCAGTACTGGTATCCATATTCTCAATGAGTTTTTCAGAGAGCTCTATTATCGACAAGGCTTCGACGCCATGTTGTCATTAGAAGGGGCGGTCGATGACCGAAGCACCATAAGCAACCAAAATCAGGAGTTCTTGTATCGGGCTTTTACCGAGATAGGAGCTATCAGTGGAGCAATGAGAACTGTGGCGAGACTTAAACAACGTGACATTAGCACTACCAGCGAGGTTGTTCAGGAAGGTCATGCTGTTTTACTACGACGATGCTGGAAGACCACGCGGAACCTCGAATTGACTGAACACATCTTCAACAACATACAGTCGCTTCTCATCTTGAGCTCCGACAATCATCGCCACTTTGACGAGATGATACGTATTTGCGTGCAGGCTCACGATATCGAACGTGCTCAACAATATGCAGCTCGCATGCTCAAACTAGGCATACCGGTCACTCCACGTACTATGACAGGATTTATGCTTGCCCACGCAATGCAAGGAGAATGGGCACGAGTGAAAGAGCTTATGCACAGTCTTAAGCAGAAAGCCTCACCAGCCACTAAAGAGCTTACTGCTGATGTCTTTGACTATATCTACCTCCAACATGTCGAGCAGCACACAGCGACGGAAAGCGTGGCTTTTGTTTTTGAGATTATCGAGCTGTTCAACATTCAGCCCTCTGTGATAATGTCTCGTCATACAACGGATACGATCGTCAAGTCTGAGGATATTGCGCTGCTGCAGCAGTGGTTCGCCTTCCTTTCGCAACGTGGACAAACACCGTGGCTGAGTTCAGAAGCTATATCACTTCTGCTGTATCGAATCTCACTCCGAATGGATCTTAAATTCCATCCAGCGCTGCAGACACAGAAGATGCTTGACCTCGTTCAGAACGTTAGTAATCCTGACGAATGCAGACGTTTACTCGCGCAGAAACTTGGCGCCGCACAAGAGGCATCCGGGCGAACAGCGCTGAGCCAGCCACAACTCGAGGCTGAAGTCCATGCCGAGTCTCGCAGCTCGGTTCAGAAGGGGATGCTTCGTGCTATGGCAAGGAAGCGACCAGATGAAGCTCTGGCTATTTACAAAAACACTCTGAGAGGAGGCCTATCACCGGAGCCTGCTAATCTCAACATAGCTCTGTCCGCCAGCTTCATGAGCGATTCCGGAGGATATGAAGAAGCCCAACAGCTCGTTGATAGCGCACAAGAGGCTGGCTTACACGTGACGCGAGTTGAAGAGATATTCCTGGCGCAATCGTTCAAGCATAGGAAATTAACCTACGAAGATGCTCATGACGTTGTTTCCGACCACTATCAAATGCTGATTGACACGCATCGTAAACCCAGCGAATTCATTGCTGTGGCTGCGGCACGGAACCTCTTCCTCCAAGGCCAAAACGTCGACGCCCAGCGTCTGCTTTATCAAGTTTTTTCGAAATACCGTTCACAGCTACCGTTTAGCTTGATAACCATGACGCTGAGGCTGCGAATACATATCAAAAGGGGCCATATTGATGGCGTCCTCCATGTCCTGACCACGGTGCTCGAAAGGAATCTGAGGATTGACGCAGTATTCATCCGTGCGCTGCAATTGGGAAGACAGCTTTATGGCGACAATGCTGCAAAGCGTGGGGGGGTGGATCTGGGGTCGGAGGAGGCGAGGGAGGCGTTCAGAGAGATACTGGTCGAGTGTATTGTGGTTGCTCAGATGAAGAGACGGGTTCAGAGAAAGCAGAGTTTGGTGTTTGCGCAAGGGGTTGTGAAGCTTCTGAAGAAGCATCGAGATTAGTGAGGCATCGAGATTTGCGAGGCACCGACATGTTGGGAGGAACGTGTGATATCTCAGGAGGTTCTCTCTAAGATAATGTAGCAACCCGAAGGCCACGATATGGAAGTTCTGAAACAGCTTAGCTGTCACACCTGAATGTGGTGTCAAGCAGGAATTATCTCAAGGAATAAAAACTGCCTGAAAGATAGGCTGGCTGTGGAAGTTGCTAGTCTCCAATAGAGACAGTAGTCCAGTATTCACCATCTCACCTTATCGACAGTATCGACAATGCCCTGCCTCCGCACCTTCCTAAAGCACAATCCGAATGCCGAACACCGAATGGTACAGCTAATGCCGAGACAAAATAGTATACTTCGCGCCCAGTGATAGGCCTCCCTCCTCCACGTTCATCTTCTGCGTTTCTTGCCTTTACAACAAGTTCTCATCAACAGTCCTCACACCACTTCTTGATTCTTGATCTAGGTAAGTTTGCATTGAGTACCCCAATCGTTTATGCAAATTATGCTTGGCGATCTAAACAGCTCAACCCGATCCCATTGTATTCCAGCATTCTCCATACCTTGACTGTTAGACATTTTCATTCTCAGTTATCATAACAATGCTTAATCTATCTCTTTAAGAGTAGATCGAACCTTGACAGGTTAAAGCACCTTCAATATACTCTGATAACCTACACACCCCTTGTTTTCCTTAATATTGATACCTTACACACTCTTCCTCTTTCTTTAAGTCTTGTTAGGATCTGCCGAGATCCTATGGTTTGGACACACTCTCATAATATCTCAGCACTCCAAGCAATCGATCGTGATCAAGACCACACACCTCACAACATGGAAAACACATCTTTCTTCAACGACATTCCTTCACTCAAGCCAGAAGACCTCGTTGACCTGATCCAGCCCTCCACCGTTCGCATCTCAAGCTCCGGCACCCATCTTATCTACGCCGCAGCACCTCACGGGCGGAAAGGTGAGCATGCCAAAACCACACTCCATCTGGGCGAAGTCGGTAAAAAGCACTCGGCACGTCAATTTACCTCCGGCTCATTCAATGACCACAGTCCATCATGGGCACCGCATGACAGCAATTGCTTTGCGTTCCTCTCTGATCGTGGCGAAGTGGGCAAAGCTAGCGCGATATACCTAGCACATATCAATGGAGGTGAGCCGTATGCGATAACGCCAGCCGAGCATAAACGAAACATTTCGATGTTCGCGTGGAGCCCTAATGGCAGGTTCATTACCTTCTTGAGTGCCGATGAGCAGACGGCGGAGCGTCAGAAGAAGGAAAAGGATAAAGATGATGTGGAGGTATATGGAGAAGAACTACAATATAATCGACTCAGAATACTCAATGTCAGCACTCGAGAGGTTAGAGTGGTGCATGCGGACAACGAGCAGGTGCAAAGCCTTTGCTGGAGTCCTTGTGGGAAGAAGCTGGCAGTGGTGACGAGTCAAATGCCAGACGACGATTCTGGTTGTCGTGATGGATTCGATTTTAAGATCGTCGATGTTGTGTTGGGAAAGGTATTGTCTAGCTTTCATTTGCCAGGTGCTGTTCGCAGTGTTCCGTGCTGGATTGAGAACCACATCTACTTTGTGGCGGGAGTCACACCAAGTGCTATTGCCACTAGCAGTGCTGTATACAAATCTCAAGTGTCGGAAGTTATGAGCACGAAGAGCTATGAGCTACATGCCCATGGTAGCTCAGATTGTGCATACGGGCTTAAACAATGCGGTCCAAGTCACCTAGTTGCGTATGTGCAAGCTGGTTTGCGAGACGAGCTCGAAGACGTCCTTGAAGGTAAGACTCTGTGGAGTGCTGAGCAATGCATCGAAGGGTTTGGAACCACCTTTGATGCCTACTTCCCCGAGGATGATACCCTCGGTAGGGCCATCGTTGCGTTTGTTACAAGCGATACTTCCTTCCCATCAGAGGTATTCACGAGATCCGGCGTAAGCGGTGATCCGATCCAGATCTCAAACCACGGTGTGACTATCTCCAAGCACTCATTCGGTGGTAGCTACACTCCGATCCGCTGCAGATCCTTTGACAACGCAGTCATTCTCGAAGGTTACTACGTAACTCCCAGAGACCAACCCAAGAAACCGCTCCCAACATTCGTCAGCATCCACGGCGGACCCTACATGCGCCTGACCCGTGGCTTCGACGGCTCCTCCTGGAGCCAGACACCCTACCTCCTTCACACAACGCAATGCGGCACTCTAATCACAAACTACCGCGGCAACTCATCTCGCGGCGAGGACTTCGCCAAATATGCTCGCGGCCAGGTTGGTACAGTCGAGTACGACGACATACTGCGTCTCGTGCAAGAAGGCATCGACCTCGGTCTCATCGACCCCAATCATATCATCGTGGGTGGCTGGTCACAAGGCGGTTTCCTCAGTTATCTCTCCGCCGTCCGCAATGGTGCAGACAAACTACCAAATGGTTCCCCCAAGTCTTGGCGCTTCAAGGGCGCCATTTGCGGCGCTGGCGTCACGGATTGGGACATGATGACCATGACGAGCGACATGACTACTTTCGAGGCCGAATGTGCAGGCGCAGCCCCTTGGACAGCTGACAAGAGCTCGGTTGTCGCGAGGAAAGGCTCGCCGATCTGGGAGTTCAAGGCGGCTGCGGAGGCTGGGGCGATACCGCCGATCTTGATATTGCATGGGAAAGAGGATGTTCGAGTGCCAGTGTCGCAGGCGTGGGCGTTTCTGAAGGCATGTCGACGGTATGGTGTGCCGTGTGAGATGGCCGTGTATCCGAGAGAACCGCATGGTGTTAAGGAGAGAGCGCATCAGATTGATATGTTGAAGCGCTGTAAGAGGTTTTGTGATTTGCATTTTGGTTGAGTTGATAAATTGCAATGAATGGCGTAGATACCACGTCGTTGTCAGAATTCGTGGGCCAGGAGAAAAGATGCTATAAGGTGTTATAAGGTGTGAAGAGTGCCCGTAGACCTTCTGAATTTAACCGATGTATTATATTATAAGATATCTAATCGAGGAAGAGCTTGGGATATTAGAGAACAGCATAGGGTGAGTAGCTCGAAAAGAGTTAGGGTAGCCTTCACAGTGGTCCTAGCCTACGAATTCTGACAACGACGTGATACAGTAGGAAAGGGCCTTGTAATCAGTATTGGATATAAGAGGTTACAGATTGATACAAAGCTTGCGCGCTAACAGTTGAAGGACCTTTTTGTTCATTGACAGCATCGTCACAACCCAAAATCGTGTCGTGTGTTCTGCGAAGTCAAATCGTGTGTCAAAGGATAAGAACTTGTGAAGAGTGCTGGAGGAATTTGTGTTTGAAATCTCACGATATTCGCCTTTTGATCTCAGTTCGATTGATTTGGGAATGTGAGATTCAGCGTACCGTGAAGAGTTGCGACTTTCATCTCCAGTCCTCTTGTCGCGCCTACGTGTATCCACAGATCCGATGTCTCTAATTACGAATGCGATGTTCTAGTTTACCAACGTGTCTACGGAAAGGTCGGGAAGACGTATGGAAAGGAAACGAAACTCACTCTTCGACGAAACGTAGGCTTGACAGAGCTATGATTTGTTTCACAATCCGAAGGCCGAGAGATAACATATTCATTTACTATCTCCAATCCTCTACATAACCATCGCAGCCTCATTCCGCCCTCAACATCCCCTCCCACCCCTTCACACCCTCCCTCACCCCCGGCGCCCAATGCAATCTCAACAATTCCCCCTCCCAAACACTACTAGCAAACGGATTACTGCCCTCCACATCCCTTGCACACGCATCATACACCCCATCACCCTTCCTTTCCTCACTGACCCACAACGGCATCACCTTACGCTTATGCGCCTTCACCAATCCCTGAGCCAAGCCCATCATCGCAATGGCTGATTTCTCAGGGACGTGCAGAGAAGATGTGAGCACTTGTTTTGTGAACGCTGCGGCACGGATGGGGGGGACGGTGCGGGGGTTGGTGGGGAGGAGGACGGAGGTTAGGGAGCGGAGGAGGAGGACGATTGTTGTCTGGGCGTTTACTTTTTCGCGTTGGGTGGGGTTTGCAGGCGTTGTTGGTGGTGGTGGTGGTGGTGGTGTGGGGAGAGCAGTGTTGCCAGATGGTGAGAGCAGGGCTTCGAGGGAGGGGTATAGTGAGGCTGGGAGAAGGGTGTGGTAGAGATGGGAGACGAAGAAGCTTAGGTCGAGGTTTAGAGCAATCGCTTCTCCGCCTTGACCGTGGAGGAGCGCGAATGCGGTGACGATGCAGAGCAGCGATTCGCGAGTAATGTTTCTTGTAGTCATGTCGTCGTCGTCGGCATCATCGTCCTCCTCTTCCGCAGCACCGTCCTCGTCATCGTCTGCATCTTGTCTCGAATTGATTTCGGCTTCTAAGATGAGTTCCCGAAGAGACTCGAGGAGATCGCCGAAGAAATCTTGATTGATAAGATGGGCGTACTTTGCTAAACCTTCAAGCACAGGACCCATAAGACTAGGAGTACGTGCTTTGAGGATGCGAATGTAGATGCCAAAGACGAGCTTGAGTGTCTCTGCCTGCATCTTATCGCGCTCTTCATGACCGACTACCGCATCTGCTTCTTTCATCTCCTTTTCAATTGCTTTACGTTCTTTGACCATCTTTCGCTCTTTCTTGGTACGAAATTCTCGTTGCTTTTTGGTCATCTTGACGTTTAGGAGACCCTCGTCTTCGGCCTCTTTTTCGCTTCTTGTTGTCGAAGCCTTGCCTCTGAACTCGGTCAAAAGTCGCAGATGCAAGAATAGACTGACGACCCGCTCATGCACGTTGCAGTTCTTGCCCTTGATCATCTTTGCCAGCATTGTGACAGCCTCGAGCGAAGCGTTTCCTTCGTCGTCGTTCTCGAATAATGTCTCCAGAGCTCGAATACATACCATCGCTTCTTCCCTTAGTGTCCTCGCGCCAAGCTTTCCGATGATGATTTTGAGCAATTCCGTGCGGAAGTTGAAGTGAGGAACAGCATTGAGCAGGTTACAAGCACATGAAGTAGCGACTTTGATGAGACCAGCTGCTTCACTCGAGTCTTTGTTTTTTGTCAAGTTGGATATACGAGTGAGCTCTTTTATATACTGTTGATATCCTCCAACAATAGCTTGTTCGAAATTCCGCAGCTTTCGTACGTCCTTGGTCAACCTTGTTCGCAGATCTTCTTCTGTAAGCGGTCGTATCCGGTAGCCTGGAATGATATCTTTATATATCGCCAATTGTGTGGCCAAACCCAGCTTCGTTATTACAGCAGTTTTGGAGGACGTGATATTAGCCAGACTACGCAGTAGTCCAATATGTTCCTCGGGGTCTTCATTTATTTGTCCTGCTATCCTTGCTAGCTCTTCTTTTGACTTAAGGATTTGTTCTTCTAGCGGCAGCGCAGGCTCTTCTGGTATAGGCTCGCCATCTTCCTGCGCACCATCTTCTGACGACTCTGAAAACAGGTCCTCCTCTACAGCTTCCGGCACAGGGGCTTTGAGATGCTCGACTCGCCCATCAGCAGTCTTGATCGGTAGGCGAGTACTGTCTTTTGCCTTCTGCTTGCGCGGCCGACGCTCGTAGTCTTGTTCCAAGTCCCAGCCGGAAGAGGTTGTGAGGGTGAGTTCTTGTTCTCCGAATGCTTGCGCGTCGCCTTCGTCGTCTGACTCTGACACCGGCGAGAGCTTTCTTCGCTTTCTCGATTGTATCTGTGGCATCGCGTTGGTGTATGTTTTGGGGTGTGTCAGATGAGTGTTTTGGATTAATTTTTGGAAGTTTCAGATTTGTTTCCGGGGCTCGTTCCGGTAGTTATCGAACATTTTTGAAACATCCATCAATGTCATCCTCCACCAGCAACCTCACTCTCACCTGATATTTCAGCTCAACACCGCGCCTACATCCTCACACACAACACACACAGCCTCCCAAAATGCGCGCTCTCACAGAAACCGAAACCCAAACCCTCTTCCGCAAACTCGCCGACTACACCGGGCGCTCCCTAACCCAACTCATCGCCCCCACCGACGGCGAACGCCACGTCTTCCGCATCCAAAACAGCCGCGTCTACTACGTCCGCTCCTCCCTCGCCAACCTCGCCACTTCCGTCGCCCGGCCCAATCTCCTCAGCTTGGGCACGTGCATCGGCAAGTTCACAAAGACAGGCAAATTCAGAATACACATCACTGCGCTGGATGTGATTGCGCCGCATGCACGGTATAAGGTGTGGGTGAAGCCGAATGGCGAGATGCCGTTTTTATATGGTGGGAATGTGGTTAAGGCGCATGTAGGGAGGTGGAGTGAGGATTGTCCGGCGCATCAGGGGGTTGTGGTGTTCAATATGAATGATACGCCATTGGTGAGTTTTACTGGAAAGTGCAAGTGATGGTCACGGGAATGCGCGAAGGACATTATAGGAGGAACTGTGCTAATGACGAGTTAATTCAGGGCTTTGGTGTATCAGCAAAATCGACAGCGGAGGCGAGAAGACTGGATCCTACCGGAATAACTACCTTTAGACAGGCGGATGTTGGCGAGTATCTGAGAGAGGAGGACACGCTTTTCACGACTACTTGAGCGCTTCAAACCTGGATTATTGCAAAACGAAGTTTACAGACTACGGCAGGAGCTAGTCAAACGAGAGTATGTATCACTGGATCTTGGCGGGCTGGAAGGAGACCTTTCAGGATGGTGTTTCACTTATCAAACACCCTGCTCAGCTAGCGAAGAGGTTGTACTACGAGCACCATGCCTCAGCAGTTTACGGGCTTCGGAGCACGGTGAAGCTTACGAAACTTACGACACACACGGGTGAGAAGCGTCGATTAGTACAGGGCTTCGGGAAGTATATGAGATTCCATCGGATTGGCGAAAAGTCTTCAGTCGACGTAAAGAAGGTCGTTGTGAGTAATGGCTCAATCGGTGTTCCTTCATTTTGAAGAAGCTATATAGGTCGATAGGCATATGGCTTGATAGTTGGTGTTTACTCATGTGTATACATACCTATGGCAGGACAGCTTCAGCACATCCAGCATGCACACTTTTATCTTAACAACTATTGCCGCTTCACTTCACTTCCTCCCTTTCTTCTTTCCCTTCCCACCTAAACCTCCCTTCGCAGCAACGACCTGACTAGGCGTCTGCGGTCTCGAATTCTCCGTCTCACTTCCAACTACACCTCCCTGGGTCAACCCACCCTGCGTCATGCCTCCTCCACCACCACCACCCTTCCCTTTCTTTCCCTTCTTCGGCTTCCAATACGACCTCTCCCGCATTGGCAACCACCTCTCTGGATCCGGTTGCTTGCTAGGGTCATAGTCTTTGGGTAACTTGTTTTTCTTGTGCTTCTTGGTCGACTTCGTGTCGGCGGGAGGAGCACCACGTTTCGCACCTGCGGTGGTCGATGCGACGGTAGCGGGTGTGCGAGCGACGCCGGCGGTTTCCAAAGCGGCGGCGTCGACGCCAGAGATGAGTTTCGATGTTGGCGGGAGGTTTGATAGCGCGGATACATCGATAGAGCTGGTTGATGTGGCAGAAGCTGCGAGTCCGGCGATTGCTGCAGGATTCGATGGCGATGTGGAGTGAATGTTTTTGAAGAGTGATTGTGCTAGTTCGAGTTCTGAGGGACTGGGATGGTCGAGGAGAGCTAGACCAGCGGCGGTAAGGAAGGTCGTTGGTGGTTGAGCATTTTGCGGGGCGTTGCGCCAGTATGTGGCTGCTTTTGTGAGTTCTGACTTTGCTGAGGATGATCGGCCTTGAGCGTTGTACAGAGAGACGAGGACGGCGATAAGACCTGGCGTGAATCGAGCATTGTTGTTGCCAGTGTTTGTGGAAGCTTCCAAGCGTGAAAGAAAGGTTTCAAGGAGAGACGTCGCTGTTGCAATATTGTCAATTAAGACGTATAGCTGGACTATGACTAGAATCAAGCCAACGTCGCAAGGTCGCCGCTCCAGTAAAGGGAGAACATGCTTGAGTGCAGCCTTTGCTGGTAGATTGTGTGCGTGTGCTGCAGCATTGAATACTCCAGCCGTGACAAGATCAGGAGATGCTTTGTTGTCATGTTCCTTTGATAATATCGCCAAAGTGGTGGAGGCAACACCATTGGTCTTGCCCAACTGGAGGTCCAGAGCATAACGATTGCGCTGTAATGGTGCGGACTGATACTTGAAAGGCTGATCTCGGTGGCCTGGCTGAGGTTGAGTAGCTTGGACATGTCTTTGTACCAAGTATGGATTCTCGTTATCTAACGATACTGCAGAGACGTTCGTCTGAGCAATGTTCTTCATTATCTTATCGCTCATACTTGGTTAAGGTTAGCTAGGTATTAAGACTGTCATGCGTGCAGACTTACGCTGAAACGTCTAGGCCACGAGCCAGCTTTTGAGCTTCGGCAGTCTTGCCTAAGCGAGAGGCGACGTATAGTTGTTGTGTAATGATGGGAAGCAATTCATTGTGCTTTTCCTCCTCATCCAACTCATCGGCTGCTTCGCACAAAGCTAATCTAAGGGTTAGCATTGCACAGCGCGCTCGATATGCGATACAGACTTACCTCGTGCGCTGCTCAGAAGAAACTCAGCCTGCTTAAAATCTCCTCGTGAGACATAGCCACAAGCCGCATTGAAAGCAGTCTCAAATTGCTCCATGTCCTCTCTGTCTAGCTTCGTCCTTCGAACCAAATGTCCTTTGCCAATCCAGCCCAATTGAGCGTCTGTAGCGCTGCTATTTATTCGCAAATCGCTACCTTCATCACTTGATCTCTGTTTGGCGAGAGCATCATAGATATCCGCCGACTGCTCAAATCTTTCTGCTCGATATGTTGTTTGCGCCAAGACATGCTTTAAACTGCGCTTTGTCTGCTCTTCTGATGCTATTTGCTCTGCCTCTTCTAATCTGCCGTTCTTGTACAATGTGTATGCCCATTCTAGTCGCGCCTGGGATTTGAGCGTTGCAGAGCCTTGGTCGAAGACTTTGAGCGCATCTTGATATCTGTCGAGTTTGAGTAGGGCGACCACCTTGGCGTGTTGGCCTTGGAGATCGTTGGCGTCTCTTGATAGAGTGGCCTCTGCAGATTGTAACACTAGCTCATGGTCTTCGAGAGAGGATTGCTTCAGCAACGAGGAGAGATTGGGCGCCATGGTGGGACAGGGTTCGGTTTTGGGTTGATTGAGAGGTGTTTACGTGGTTCGCTTATGGTCACCGCGACATTTGATGTGGAGGAGTATGGTCCTGAGGTGATATGCGCAACTCTACTTGAATAAATAATCAACAACAGTTGTAGTTGGTATTGGCATACAATTATGGAAAAGTGTCGTGCCTCAATGCTAGACGTATTCTACCCCACATTTTACCAGGTGGTCACGTGATCATGAAACAAAGACGAGTATTTCAACGTTCGAGGTCTTTGTTGCGGACTGGTGCAAGTGTATGCTTGTCTCCGCGTGTCGAGTTGCGTTGTTACGGCTGGGGTGGCAAATGCTAGTCTCCGTTGTTGTCGTGCCATTCAAGTTGTCACTTAATGTGCGCAGGGCTTATTTGAGGATTTTTCGTGCTCAGCAGGCCTCTCATCTCAATGGACAGCTCTTGGTGATGTGACTTGAGATGACATTCTATCAACATTCTGAGACAATCTTTTGAGGTGTACCGTCACTACTCCACGAACTATACGGTGGCAGCAGTGATAGTGACCTTCAAAAGAGATTCTGTTGGAGAACATGACATATTCCCAATGGCGACGGGAGTTTCGATGAGAGAGGAGCGGCAAAGATGCGAACTGCGGAGTTACTGTATTGTCTGTTTCTTCTGCGCTCATTTGGAGGAGGTGTGTACTTTTCTTCGCTTTAGAAGTTCATGGGCAACAGTCACAGCGCTGAGTTGTGCCAAGTGGCGAGGACGCAAAGTGCAAAGTATAGGCAGAAGGCTTCAAACGCTGTGTCGAACGCTCGTCGTTCTAATGCTCGCGTAGACACAGTCTCTCCAGTTCTCGAAAATAAGAACTGGCCACTACAAAGCAGCCGTACCTTGACACCGCCTAAGACATCTTCTAGACCGTCAAAGGTGACTTTATTTTCTGCAAAAACAGGAGCCATCAGAACGCAAAGTGCAGCGTATACACAAAAGGCTTCAAGTGCTGTGTCGAATGCACGTTGTTTTATTGCTCGTGAAGACACAGTCTCTCCAGTTCTCGGAGACAAGAAGTGGCCAATATTCCCCAGAAGCCAGCAACCAGCACATATAATGAGGTTTGTTGGTACAGCATTTAGTATGAGTTTCTGTCAAACTGGCAGCGTCTCTGCCCAGCCATGGAATGGCTCAACGAGAAACACTACCATTGGGAAGACGACACAACCGGCAGTTCCAAGGACCAGAATCAAGAGGCGGATATGATACCAGTTCACACGCCTTATGAGGAACACTAACGTCTTCAGCTTACAGGCTCTTCGGTACTTTCATGGGTAGAATCTAGTGTGTGAGGAATGCTGCAGTACTTCAGTATTAGCTTGGACCCCTCCACCTTGTCGCACTTTCAAGGAGCTAGGCCTTGCGAGCTGCCTTCCCAAAAGTACGAATTATGGGTAAAACCTTGTGTGAGGAGTGCTGGAGTACTTTAGTGTTAGCTAGGCCCTCCCCGCCATCCCGAACTCTCAATAAGCTAGGTCTTGCAATGGGCCGCTTCCAATGCATTCAGCCATTTCTCAGGTTGTTGCCGTGTGGACTACTGGAGTACTTTATTATTGGCTAGAACCCATCCACCTTTCCGCACTCTCAAGACGCTGGTCCTGCGGTGGTTGCATTCTGAAAGGGCGAATCATGGGCAAAACCTGGTGTGTGGAGTGCTGTAGAACTTTAGCATTAGCTAAACCACCTCCACCCTGCCGCACTCTCAAGAGGCTGGATCCTGCAATGGATCCTTGCTGAAGTTCGAATTGGACCTGGTGTGAGGAGCGCTGCAGAACTTTAGCATTAGCTAGGACTCCTCCACTTTGCTGCACTCTTGATTAGCTAGGTTCTACGATGGCCGCTTTTCAAAAGTGCGTAAAACCATGTGTGAGGAGTGCTGTAGTACTTGAAGCATCAGTATGAACCCCGCATCGACTGCACTCTTGACAAGCTAGGACTGCGATGGGTCGCTTGTGAGGTGCATTCAGCTAAGTCTTTGGTTGTGAAGACTGCTGGAGTATCACAGACTATTCCATTGACAAATCAGAAAAAGAACCTAAATCGTCTTTATCAGAGATCAGGACTTGTTCTCCCCACTAGAATGGGATAGAATCAATGAAACAAGAGTGCGAGCAAGTGAAAATTTAAGCAAACATATCAGATTGCTACTGTATACTATATTTGTAGCGACATAGCCTCGTCGTATTTTGACCCCATATTCATCGATCATGTCATATGCGCTCAATATGCATCCCATTTCTTCTGCCGTTAGAATCATTAGCTCTCTTTCGCCCGTCACAATTGTTCACTAGTGTATAGTCCTTGTCATGTTGCTCGTGATCATCCCCTTCTGATTGTTCGCTCCACAGACCATCTCGTTTGCGTAGCCCAAGTACCGCTCCAACAGATCAGTTTGCAGCAATTCATGCTGACTACCGAAGCTGAAGTGTGACACCACAGCTCCTATGTCAATTAAGAAGGGTTCTTCGTGCTCCTTGTTAGCTCCCATTGTAATGCCAATTTCGTCGTTGACAAAGAGACGCTGACGTGCCATTTTTCCTGCGCGTAGTGCCATGAAGTTGACGCTATATCTCTCGTATTGCTGATTCCAGATGTGGTTGGGCATGAAACTGTATTTGCTCAAGAGATTAGACTTCAAGGCGTCTTCCTCAAGATGTGCGAGGAAGGAGTAGTGGATCTGTGCTGCCATCGCCCATAAGGCTATCTCTGGAGCATATGTCATCATTGTCCAGCCACCTCTAGGAGAGGGCCAAGTCGTATTCCAGGCAGGTGTAGCAGTCAAGTAGCGTGACGAGGCTGGAAAGTCGGGGTCGCTCTGCTGCTCTGTTGGTGGCAATGGTAGCCAGCGAGTTTTGTCGTGATGTGGACTGGCATGCAGTGACCAATTGAAAAGTACTGGATATTCTCCATCATAATATGGTAATTCCGAAGCACGCCAGGACTCGAGTGATGTGGCATCCAGAGCTTCGGGATCAGGTAGGTAAGGAAGTAAGAGTCCAGTGTGGTATTGCCTGGCAATGGTTAGTGACGATTGGCAAGGCAATTTGCGGTAACAATACCAGAACTGTGAATGTGGTGTATTGACGATATTCCCACCAACAGCATAAGCTTCTGGATGATTGACGAGAGCAGTCACAAGTCGAGGGATAGCTTCTTCATGCATATACACAACATCATCGTCAATCTTGACCACGATGGTATCTGCATCAAGCGTCTCCGTATAGGTCCAGAGCTTCGTCCATGGTCCTTTAATATCGTCAATGAGCACATAGGATGGGTTTGAACCAACAAGATCGCTGAGCCAACCTTCAATGATGTTAGCAATGCAGAAACACCGAGATCATCATGAACATACTGAGGTCGTCCTCGTGTGCTGTGTTGGCGATGAAGTGTACTTCGTCTAGCCTGGAAGTTCGTTATTAGAACAAAGATCTTTTGTGTGAGGAATGTTACCATGTCTTACCATCCGCCATTGGTGCGCAGATTGTTTTTGAGATAGCTATCAAAGGTCCGTCAATAACAACTCGACGCGTTGATACTCTTGTTACTGACCACTCTAAAATGTTTGTGAATTGCGCTCTTCCGTAGAACATGAGACCGATGATCTTGACATTTTCTGGCCTCATGAGGACGTTTGAAGTGAGGTGAGTACTGGGACCCACAGAGTACGGAAGAGACCGAACGAGACAAGACGTGGCAAAAGCCGCCTCGAGTAGGAGGCAGAGAAAGAATCCTGCACATCCAACCAGAACAAGCGCAAATAGTGAGTGGCGTTGACGAGAACGAAGCAGAGGTGACCCGCGACGTTGCCCTTGAGATAGGTATGCGGATTCCATCTCGTATGGCATTGCAGCATCTAGAATTGAGACTTTGAGAGACATCGAAGGAATGGTGAAGAGAGATTATGATGATGAAGCTTGGAGAGGGAAGACAGAGAAGTGCGAACAAAACTACCTGGTATGACGAGCGGTGTGAATTTGTTTCCTTGGCGAAGAAACCAGATCTGAAACACCGACCGTTTTCTCAACAATTTCATACCACAAGCGTCTTGATTGACACTTCCAGTTGCGATGTAAATATCATTACATGTACCTTCCTTGCTTTGCTGATTGGCATAAGAGTCAAGGTTGTCGGAGGTGAGCATACTGTCTGGATAATGCCAATGACTTCTGGTTTTCTGATTTTACAGATTGCAGCTGTTGAAACAATGAGCTGAACCGAGATTAGCGGTTACGTGATCTTGAGTGGTTGATATAACCCTTTCACAGATTGATCTAGTATTGAGCATTTGGCGGGCGACAAGTGGTCTCTACTAAAACTAATGAGATCCTTCAGAGCTGTGGAGCAATCAGGCTCTTCCTCCGACAAAATGCCAATAACACCCACTCTGGGTAATGCGAGCGCTTGACCGAGTTGCCTATGTGCATCTGCGTCAAGGTAGACAACTCGAATCGCGTGCCCTGCAGAACGAGAGCGAGACGCTAATGCACACATCACTGGTAAATGAGAATGAATAATGGAGTCCCGCGAGCCAAGTATAAAGACTGCGACGAGCTTTGGCGACGCGCCTTTGTCTTGATTGGGTGATATCTCAATTTCAAGCTGGCGAGTGATGCTGTTGACGCCAACGAGGACCCAGTGAAACTGAGTGAATTCAGCAGGCTTCCTACCCCTTGAAACTGCTTGAGATTCTTCTGCGTGCTCGACGTGACTACTATCTTCCTTTTCGGAATGCTTGCGCTTGCGCTTGGATGATTTTTTAGCAAGTGTATTTGATCGACGATGATCGCCAATAGGCTGAACCAGTGTACATAATAGCTGTAAAAGCGTCGTTTGATGCAGCTTGGGTATCGAGACGCTATATAAACAGTAAGAAAAATTCGCAACTCGTAATTTCAATCACAAAGCATACCATTCAATATTCGTGAAAGGTGACTCGACCTTGAAGTTGACCTTTTTCTGCTTTTTCAGATCAGCCACCACGGGCTTTGCGGACTCCTGGTTAATCATCGTGCACCGTCGCAATCGAGCTGCCAGACTCTGAGGTTAATCCGCAGCAGGCTTTCAAGCTGGGGCGTTCGCGACTGGGAAGAGGTGTGGTGGGACAATGGATGCCTCAGCAGCCGGTAGCAGCAGTGTTACACCTTTCGGAACTGTGTTGGTGAGCAAAGAGTAAAAACGAAGTATCAGCGAAAGAGGCTTGAGATGAGGAACAATAATTGGAAAGACTCTATACTCTATAGACGATACGAAGCTTCCATGCTTCATAGCACAAAATGCCCGAATGCAAGCTGTTTCAGGTTCACGTTTCAGAATCTTGGCACGTGAGAGGCGCTGAAGAACTCGATTAGGGCTATTGTTGAGGGGGAGCCATCACGGTGCTCTTCGCTTGTGCTACCATCGCGACGAACGAAGACTTACACGTCTGCAAGCATCAACCACTCCACTTCCAAAGCCCCTTTGGGATACGTCTTGCAAGGCATCGTGCTAGCACGCGTCCAACCTTACAACTTCTCCCAAAAACGCGCAAGAGATAAGCGCGACACAAGCTCGCTCGTCATTTCCCCACACTTTCTTAGCTACTTTCTCTAAAGAATTTCGACCATTCATTTACACTGAAGGTTTAGCATCTCGCAACCAAGGCATTGATCACAGCTCTAACAGGTCTGGAGCTGTTTCAGCTGCCGGTCGTATGGCTTTAGTCGACTCCTCAACAGACTAAACTCGTGGCTTTGGAAGACTCAACAACCGCATTGCTTACACTACTATTTCAATCTAAAAAACTTTGGCGAAGTGCGCCTTCCGTTCCAGTCCACACCGTGCGAACTCATGATCACCATGGAAAACAAACGATCTGCCAGCCCATCTGAGATCACACCATCACAAGACGACATTGAGCATGCTGAGTCAACGAAGCGCAAAAGACCTCGTCTGGACAACGTTACGGCACCAGACGCACCAATGCTGAACGCTGATGCGAGACAAGATACTCTCACACCATTATCTCCTACTCATAATGGCACTGAAAATGGCATAACCATCGAGGGAAACACGACGACTGAGAATCGAAGATCATCAAACAACATCATCCTTGACTTGAGAAGCGCACATGCTTCACTGCCACAAGATACACTTCAGCTGCAGGAACCAACAACGAACACCGTTTCAGATCCAGCTGATGGGCCTGATGTCAATCGTAGCTCAAGCACGTCGCCCATCGTCGTGATCTCACGTCCATCTCCGACACCTTCCAATAGCCCGCCGGTTGTTGAGCTGCTCGACGCTGATTCAGAAGAAGCTATGGATGAAGATGGTGTCGCAATAGAGTTCGAAGATCCGGACACTGCCGTTCTTGATGCGCTAAACAGCTTTCCTTATGCTGATCAATATGGACTACTCGAAGCTCTTCACGTGGTGACGAAAGCAGTCTCAGAAGGTCTGTCCTTCATCTTCCGCTTAGCACAATATGTAGACTGACCAGATTCTTACATAGATGCGGCAGGCGAGGAAATATATATCAGTCTGGAAGCCTGGATGGAGCGTTGGGTCACAGAAATTCACGTCTACAAAGATAGTAAGAGAAGTGCTATCCTGAACAACACACGGTTCTGGGTGGAGCTGGCCAACTTGATGACCAAGTTCTTGACGAAAAAGTACGTAACCATCCCCTGAATTCTCTTCGGTAGCAAGTTAACACGAGAAACAGAACAACCAATGGACTTGGAAGGAAACCGCGCCAAATGATTACAAACCTACTTGGACATTATATCGAAATTTGTACAGATCTAATTCAGAGCGATCTGGTCGAGCTTACGGGTTGGAGAGAGGGCTCTTCCAATCCGTCCTATATAGTGTTCTTGAAACACCTTCGCAATATAGAGAGTACGTTTCAGCCGTGGCGTTCTGTTCCGGTATTCAAGATGTTTGAGATTCAGAACAGCATCTCTATTCGGAGGACTCAAGAAATCCTGGTCGAAAAATTTATTGACCTGGAAGTGTCGTCCACGTTGTTGGAATATGCTACGATTCTGGCGCAACAACCTACGTTATGGAAACATTTCTGGGCGCATCTTTCGAGCTGCTGTAAAGCAATATCCAATGCTGTTATCATCCTTTCAGGAACCCAAACAGTCCCGGAGGATCCAAACCTCGAGCACGAATTTCTTATGAAATCACTAAGCGTTTCAGAATTGATCAAGCAATCACTTCTCACAGAAACGGGTACTCTGACGGCAAGTATCCCTGTTGAAGCATCCACAAACCTTGCTATTAGTGCTTGTGCAATATTACAAGGGCTCGACATGCTCGACTCTACAACTGCGAAGCGCTTTGTGAGAGTTAACATAGACACAATTGAAGACGAGCTAAAACAGGATGATCTTGCACGCTTGGCTCGTGATAGTTCCAACCTGGAACTGATGTTACAATTTTTGACACAAGGACGCATGGAACTACGGATCGCTAGCGTGGCCACTCTTGGAGACGTGCTTGTCTATCTTTGGAAAAATTATTGTAATCAAAAACAAAGTGGTAGAAATCATCCACTTTTGCGAGCTGTCTCTCAATGGACATTGGAACACAAGGTCATTGATACTCTGTTGAGTGCCGAGTCTCATCCTCAATTGCTCAAGAGGAGCTCAAATATTTTCGGATTCCTTGTTGTTACCTCGACTTGGACTACAGAGATAACAGACTCGTTTTGGTCGCGGATACATGCCATGCAAGATCAGAGACTTATCACAGCAGCACTCTCGGCAATGCAGGACAACTTTCAGTATTTTGATGATCCTCTCCAAGCTCAGTATTTCGCCAAGAAGATCAGACAAGTCCCCCTGATTGCCTTTACCAAGGATATGGTGAACTTTTTCGACAAGCTGATGGAGCACGTTAGCTCGCAAGACGCTTGCACCGAAACCGTGATAGACGTTTGCCTTTACATATTGGGACAAATCGGGGATAGTCCAATACAGGTATCGACCTTGCACGGTGCAGCATGGCAAACTCTGAAAAAGCTTTCTCACGACAAGTTGTCTTTCGAACGAAGAAAGAAGCTGTATAGCGAGTGTCTGGCGTTCAAAGGAGACGTCTCCCCCCAGACTTATGGGCGTATTCATGCGATCGTGGCGGTACTTAGTGCTCAAACACCGGCCGACGTTGTTTGGCTCATGGAGGAGACGGATGTCCTATCATCACTCACTGTGCTTGCAAGTCATGCCTCTGATTCAAATCTGTCAACTTCGCAGCGTGATCACAGGCTTTATGCTACGATCTGCCTACTGAACTTTATACTCCGTCGTGTACCGCAAAGCACGTTCCAGCCTTCAGACGAAGAACTGTTGATGCAATACCTTGTTGGAGATCTCGCAGCGGATCATGGTTTTCGGAACGCGGCCTGGAGTCACCTTAAACTTTTGATTCCTGGTCCTGGTGCTGCCGAGAGCTCCTTCATTAACAACATCATTGACATCTATCTTCCACACATCACACCTTCAATCTTCAATACTGGACTATTCGAATTTGTGGAGAGCGTGGTGTATTACGAGCACCGCCGCCATCAAGCGTCATCTACTGCTGAGGATGAAATCATTACGCCACCATTGAGCGAGGTAATTTGGCAGATGGCCTTTGATGCACCTGACAATACGATAGAGTCATCTGCGAGCGCTTTTCTTAGTAGGATCTTTGTCGATGCCCCTTGGATCGTTGATGCACCTATTACACTTGTTGGCGCAACGCACACTGCACTTGTCAATCGATCAGTCAAACAGCTAGAGGAAGCAGCTGCATTTCTTCGTACTGTTGGAAGTGTACATCAGGATGCTACTATGTCCCGTGATTCGTGCGCCGCCAAAGTCGAACCCAGAGATACTGATGATTCGTTGTCAGCAACATCCTCAGCTGAGTATCAGTCTCATCGTCGACACTTTGGTAGGACAGTGAATTTCCTCGAGAAGCTCGTTCAAGACGTGAAACAGCGAAAGTCGTTGAATGATCAAGCCACGGAATCTCGTTTGCCATCTCCTTTGCTGAAGAACAAGTCAGAACCAAGCAATGCAGATGTCGCAATCATCAAATACCAGCCTTTCACGATTGGCAAACAAGGCGACGTGCAGGAGCTCAGAGTATCTTCAAGCAGTACCTTTGCTCAACTTACAGATGAGCTCAGGATACGCACAGGCTTTGCAAAGTTCAAGATCGTTCATTGTGGGAAGCCGTTGGATCTTGACAGTAGTCCAGATCACTCTGCTGCTTCTCTTGCCGGAACCGGACTATTGATTGTACGTGACCTAGGTGGTACAACTGCCACTGGTGAGGCGGGTCCCAGAATCACCTTTGGTAGTTCCGCAGCGGAAAGAGCGGTCTCTGCTCACCTCGATACTCTGGTCGCCTTCCTAGGTCTTGATGCACAGTTGAGCGGTCCAGTATATGAGCTTCTTATAAGGTTTCCACCTCATGCAAAAGTTCGAGATCTGGTGTTACTGGAAAATCCTAGCTTGGCAGAGCTGTTCCCTGTCAGCCAGCACTTTTCCACAATCTACTCATTCAACTGCATACGGCGTCACCTTACTATTCAGCTCTCTACCGGAAGTCCGGACGAGAACTTCTTGCTTCACGGAATCCGGGCGCTCACTGGAGTACTCGTCGCCGAGCAGTTCAGCGATATTGCTCGCTCACAGGAAGCCGCTTGCTTCTTGGTTGACACTCTTGTGCTTTTTCTCAAAGAAAGACCGCTCAGCTCGGATGTGTCTGCTTTCCTTGCGGACCAGAAACTTATAGCATCCCGTCTTTTCGATATGCTGAGGTACTCCCAGACACACCCAGAAACAAGATTAGGCCTGTCTGCCTATCCCATCTATGCTGCATTGTTAGAGGCTGCACTGCGTGGACGTGAGATATGGAACGCGCTCACGTCTTGGGTGGAGCGATCGGATATTCATCAGTGGCTCTGGACCTCTCCTTCCGGTGAATCTATCTTCAATCTAATAAAGCTGCTAGCTAACGACCTACCCACCAATTCGTGCGTGAAAACCATAGAATTTGCGAGCTTCTATTGGGAGATGGTTTCCTTGATGATTGAAAGGCTCCCTCAATCTGCGCTAGCTGGTGAATATGTTTTGCAAGCAGCCGTAATCATGTTCGAGGAACACATAGCTTCGACATCAGATGAAGCCACGCTTCGCCATTACTTGCAGACTTGGTCGACAATCCTCGCTCAGCACACTTGTTCCGAAACGCCTGGGCAAGGCTTCGTCAACCAGCTAGTACTAGGACTGGTCCGTCTCATTACAACTTGTGTTGCTTATCTGAGGGGCTTCAGCAAACCGTTGCCTGCTCAGGAGTTGGCTGTCCTACTCCTTGATCAGTACTTATTTCCAGCCATGCAGCATAGTGCCGGCCATACGAGCGACGCACATCAGCCAACAGTTGATCCCGAAACAAGAAAGCACATGTACACGCTTCTGTTGTCATTATGTGAACATCACCCAACCTATCTCCTGGTTTCTTCGAAGTTATCGGCACTCGTAGCCAATGAGGCTACATCACCACTTCGTGATTTCAATATCAACATCAGTTCATGGTTGCGCAGTATATCGGGCTACAGCGGGTTACGCAACTTGACGAATACTTGCTACATGAATTCCCTGATGACGCAACTCTTCATGAACGTGCAGTTCCGCAATTATATGCTGCGCACCACTATTACTCCCAAAGCGCAATACGATATAATGACCGGAATCCAGGAACTCTTTGCTCGAATGCAGGGTGGAACATTCAAATATACTGACACCACAGCTTTCGCACAAGCTATCCAGCCCTACGATGCTGAACACATTGACGTTACCATTCAGATGGACGTCGACGAATTTTATAACTTGTTGTTTGACCGTCTCGAGAACGAAATGTCAGACGATGAAGCGAAACGGCAGCTACGCTCGTTCTGGGGTGGGAATCTTGTAACGCAAATCAAATCCATGGACTGCGAGCATGTTTCGGAGCGTTCAGAGCCTTTCCTTGCCATTCAGTGTGATGTGAAAGGGAAGATTAATCTCGCAGAAAGTTTACAGGCGTACGTGGAAGGCGATGTAATGGAGGGAGGTAAGTACTGACTTCGTGAACATACCGCTGGACAGGCCTGGTCTGATAATTTTGACAGATAACAAGTACAAATGTGAATCGTGCGACAATCGCATGGTGAATGCCGTCAAAAGGTGAGTAGCACTTGGCTGGTACAGACATAATTGCTCACACATTCCCAGGTCTTGTCCTCAAAATTTACCTGATAATCTTATTTTCCACCTGAAGCGATTTGACTTCGATTTGACGACATTCCAACGCAATAAAATCAACGATCAGTTTGAGTTTCCCACAGAGATCAACATGACACCTTACACTCTGGAACAACTCAGCAAAACTGAAGTGCAACAGGAAGCGGATATGTTCGAGCTTGTCGGTGTCCTTGTACACTCGGGGACGGCAGAGACAGGCCACTACTACTCGTATATACGTCTGCCATGTGAAAACTCGCAAGGTGAGAATAGTATCAAGTGGGCAGAATTCAATGACACTGAGGTCACTGAATTTGACCCGAACCAAATTGCTGAACAATGTTTCGGAGGTGTTTGGGAAGATTCTGAGAGTCGATTGAGGTATCCGAAGCCCAACAGTGCTTATATGTTGTTCTACCGACGTGTCACATCGAGTGATGCTCAGCCGTCCACTGATGGTGCTTCCTTAACTAAAGGTACTGTGTCAATACCCGCGACGCCTCCGTTAGCAGCGAAGATTCAGGAGGAAAATCACGCGCTCACACGCCGCTACTGCTTATACCATCATGTCCATGCTCACTTTACGAAAAGCTTCACCGGCATGTTGAAACATTTCGACAGTGGAGTATGCTCAACCGACCACCAGACTGAGAAGGAAATACTGCAAATGTCGCTGCAGTATGTCGTTTTTGTGGCAGCGCGTGTCAAAGGGGCCGCGGATGTCGAACCTCTTCTCCAGCTTGTACACAAAACCACATCAGTCTGCAGTGAATGCACACTGTTCGTGTTGCAATGGTTGATCAATGTTGACCAGGCAAATCTTACGTCCGACATGTTGATTGGGTGCCCAGTTCCCAGAGCGAGGCAGTCATGGGCTGCACTTATTTCCAGTATGATGTCTGACCTGCGCCGCGTGGACCCTGAAAGCTATGGCATCGATTCCATGACTTTCAGTCTGACTGACCGCGCAGTCCGTGGAGATGGTGTACTATACGACGCCGTA
>Ga0160429_1000420_pt1 | contig 41766 bp, 37 predicted proteins | sample SolpanmetagenomR_FD_108199 | JGI IMG/M metagenome (GOLD analysis project Ga0160429, IMG submission 108199) | Solar panel surface microbial communities from Lawrence Berkeley National Laboratory, California, USA - R | ecosystem: Engineered > Built environment > Solar panel > Unclassified ... | reverse complement strand
CGCCAGCCACGGCAACAGGTCATGCTCCGGGCCGCGCCGAGTCAGGTTGTAGAGTATTTGGTCGGTAGCGCAAGCCGTGCCCCCGGCGGCAACCAGTTCTTGCAGGTCGGGCGTGTCGAGATTACTCACGCCCCAGCGCCGGATTTTGCCCGCAGCCACTAGCTTTTCCATCGCGGCCACCGTTTCAGCCAGCGGCACGCGGCCGCGCCAGTGCAGCAGGTACAGGTCGAGGCGGTCGGTACCCAGGCGCTTCAGGCTCGCCTCGCACGCTTGCGGCAGCCGCTGCTGCGAAGCGTTCTGAGGGTAGGCCTTGCTAACCAGGAACACCTGCTCGCGCAGGCCTCTCAGCGCTTCCCCCACCAAGCGTTCGGACTCCCCCTCGGCATACATCTCCGCCGTGTCGATGAGCGTGAGCCCCAACTCAACGCCGGCGCGCAGGGCCGCGAGCTCGGCAGCGCGCTGGGCGGGCCGTTCGGCCATCATCCAGGTGCCCTGCCCTAAAGCAGGCACTTGCGTACCATCTGGAAAATGAATAACGTTCATGGCTTACGCCAACGCAAGGAGGGAGGCTCCGGTTGCCGGTTCTTTGTTGGATGGGCTACCTACTACTAAGGCAGGATATGGTATAAGTGGCCCATCCTAGAAAGTGTCCGAAAGCAGTAAGCCATACTTAACCTGGCTTTTTTGAAGCTGACAAGTTAGTAGCTATCAGCTAACCCCGTCTATAGCTATATAAGCGTCCGCGCCACGCTGTAACACACCTCAGTCATGCTTGAACAGCTTAGTGAGGGTGACGAAGAAATTTATACATGCTAAAGTGATTAGTATGATGTAGTAGGTCAGCACTTTGCTAAAAAGTCAAAAACTATTTGCTAATAAAAATAGTAAATGTGTGCGCAAGTTGCCTAACATTGCAGCGTCAAGTCGGCAGTTTACCGTTTACCCTACTACTTTTATTAGCCATGATTACTCCCGCTTTCCTCTACCGCCACGGCGACGTTTTGCTGGCCGCCGTATCCGCGCTCCCCACCGATGCTAAGCTCGCGCCCGGCCTGATTCTGGCCCACGGCGAGTTAACCGGCCACGCCCATCGCATTCGGGAAGCGGGGGTAGCCCAACTCTTCACCCAAGGCACCCTGACCTACCTGCACGTCACGGCTGCCAAGGCCACCCTGGTGCACGAGGAGCACCGGCCCATCGAGCTGCCCACCGGCGTCTACCGCGTGTGGCAGCAGCGCGAGTACACGCCTACCGCTATCCGCACGGTTCTCGACTAACGCCACGGCCCATGTTTCGCCTCAACGCCCGTGGCCGGCAGTTGGCCCGCCCCGCCACTTCTGCGATAGCCGCCCGCCTGCCGGGGCTAGCCGCGCCGCTCGCTCGCCCGGCGGCTCCAGCCCCGGCGGCCGAGCCGCTGCGGGTGGCCCCCGACGCCGTGCGCAAGCTGCTGCGGGCCGGTAATCTGCCGGCAGCGTTGGTCGTGACGGGGCCCGTGCGCCTGCTCAACGAAAGCTGGCTGCGTGCGTTACCCGCCTCGCTTGAATGCACTCACCTCGACGTCAGCGGCTGCGCCAACCTCGACGTGCTGCCCGAGCGCCTGCGGGCCACGAGCGTACACGCCGCCCGCACCGCCGTGCGCGAGATTGCCGGCGACTGGCTAGTGCGCGAACACCTCGACCTGAGTGCCAACCCCCACCTGACTAGTCTGCCCGAGCGCCTTACCGCCCGCTCGCTCGATGTCAGCAACTGCCCCCGGTTGCTCACCCTGCCCGCCAATCTGCACCTCACCCAGTGGCTGGAGTTAGCCGGCAGTGGCCTCACTAGCCTGCCCGCCGGCCTGCGAGTCCAGTTGCGCTGGCAGGGCACTACCGTGGATGAGCGCACCGCGTTCCGCCCCGAGGAGCTGCGCGCCGCCGACCTGCTGCAGGTACGCAACGTCACGCACCGCCGCGTGCTGCTCGAGCGCTTCGGCCTCGACCGCTTCATGCACGAGGTCGGCGGCCTGGTGCTCGACCGCGACCGTGATGCCGGCGGCGAGCGCCAGCTACTAAGCGTGCCACTGCCCGACGACGAGCCCCTGCACGTGCTGCGCGTCAACTGCCCCTCCACCGCCCACGTGTACATGCTGCGCGTGCCGCCCCAGGTGCGCACCTGCCGCCGCGCCGCCGCTTGGCTAGCCGGCTTCGAGCACGAGCGGGACTACCGCCCGCTCATCGAAACCTGAGCCCGGCAAGTATTTGATTTTAAGAGCTTACCGAATTAAGCAGGTCCGCCGCCAGGTGGTGCCCTAGCCCCCTCATTGTCTACCCATTACCCCTTTATTGTTATGCAGATTACCCAGCAACCCGCCCAGGCCGTGCTTCTCCAACACACCGCCGACACGACCACTATCTTAGTAAGCTTCCGCGAGGACGTGCCCAACCCGCAGCGCCGCCCCCTGAACGTGGCCCTGGTCATCGACCGCAGCGGCAGCATGGCCGGCACGCCCTTGCGCTACGCCCTCAAGGCCGCCGCCGACTTCGTAGACCGCCTCACCGCCGACGACCGCCTGAGCATCGTGGTCTACGACGATAACGTGGATACGCTGCTCGATGCGCAGCTAGTAACTGACAAGTCGGCCATCAAGCGCATCCTCAATGGGGTGCGGGCCGGGGGGCTCACCAATTTGAGCGGCGGCTGGCTACGGGGCTGCGAGCTGGTGGCCCGCCATCAAACCGAGCGCCACGTCAACCGTGTGCTGCTACTCACCGACGGCCAGGCCAACGCCGGCATCACCAACGGCCCCGTGCTCATCAGCACGGCCGCCCAAAAAGTGGAAGCGGGCATCTCGACCACCACCCTAGGCTTCGGCGAGCACTTTGGGGAAGACCTACTCATCGGCATGGCGCGGGCCGCCGGCGGTAATTTCTACTTCATCCAGTCGCTCGACGACGCGGCCGACGTATTTGGGGCCGAGTTGGATAGCCTCAAGGCCGTAGCTGCCCAAAACCTAACCGTAACGCTACACCCGCTAGGGGCTGCGCAACTCACCGACGTGCTCAGCCTGGCCCGCACCGAGCCCCAGGCCGACGGCCAACTGGTAGTGCGCCTCGGCGATGTCTATGAGAATGAAGACAAGCTACTAGGCCTGCAATTGAGCCTGCCGGCCCTGGCCCCCGGCCGCCACGACCTCCTCCGCCTCAGCTACCGGGCCGACGTCATTCGAGCGGGCGCCCTCGAAGTAGTGAGCGGCGAGCACGTGGTGCACTGCACCGCCGGTCCCCTCGAAGCCGTAGTGGCCGCCACTGATTCCCGCGTGACGCTGGAGCTGGCCCTGCTGCGCATCGGCCGCGACAAAGAGCGCGCCGTAGACTTGGCCGATGCTGGCCAGCACGCCCAGGCCGGGGCGTTGTTGCACCAGGTTGTCGCCGACCTGCGCGCCGCTGGCCTGCACGAGCACTTTGAGATTGCCGAGGAAATCGACCAACTCACCCACTACGCCGAGCGCATCGCCCGCCGCCACCTCGACAACGCCAGCCGCAAGGAGCTGCGCGACCAGGCTTTCCAGGGCCGCCAGGCGCGCCAGGCGCTTACCGGCCGCGGCCTAAGTGTGGATGCCGCCGCCTACGCCCTACCCGTGGTAAGCGACCCGAGCGCCGGCGGTGTGGAACTGGCCTGCTTCCGCCAGGGCGGCAAGCTGCGGATGCGCGTCATCTCGCCCGGCTTCGCCGACCTCAACGTGCAGTTTCCCCGCGCTATCCGCGCCGAGGGCGCCCACTACCTGGTAGAAAGCCTGGAGCCGAGCCAGGATGGCAGCTTCTACCGCGCCCAGGGCGCCATCACCCGCTTGGTGCGCCCTGGCGACCCCGACCCGCTGGCCAGCGGCCAGCCCGGTAGCGCCCGCAGCACTACGCCCACCATGCGGGTCGTGCGCACCCCCGCCACGCTGGCCGACTTACAGGAAACCGACACCGTGGGGACCGGTATCCTGGTGCAGTGCGTGCAAGACAAAAGCAAGCTGCGCGCCCGCGTCGTCAGCGACGGCTTCGACCCCAACTGGAACATGCGCTTCCCCCGCGGCATCCGCCAGGAAAACACGCTCTACGTGGTGGACCGCGTCAACCCTGGCCCCGGCAACACCTACATCGCCAGCGGCGACATCAAGCGCTTCGTGCAAGCGGCATAATAGTACAAGCGGTAAGTTAAATGAGCTCGCCCCGTGATTTTTAAGCGGCGACTAGGACTACTTAGTAATAGTAATCCGTCCTTAGTTCAAGGATTAGCTAGCGCAGGCCCAGATGTTTTTCAAGTGTTGGTAGTAATGACTAGGACAAGTTATAGCGTTCGCTAAGCTTCCTTTACGACCTGATAACTTCTCTACGTACGTAGGCCGACTAGTCGGCTACTTGATGAAAAAGCTAGGCAAGATGGTAGGGGTGGGGCTACTCGGCCTACTCAGCGTGTGGGTCGGCGGCCTGTTACACGCCTCTCGGACCGCTACTCCCCCAGCGACGACGTGGTCCATCGGCCACGCAGTGGGTAGGCTAGGCCTGCTGCTGCTCGTTTCCTTGCTGGCAATCGGCGTGCACGAACTAGGCCATGCCGTACTCGGGCACTGGCAGGGGTTCGCGTTTCAGTGGCTGACCGTGGGCCCTTTTCGGTGGCAGCGAGAAGGCCAGCAGATTCGTTTTCGGTGGAACACCAGCTGGTACGCCGCCGGGGGCCTCGTCGTGAGTGTCCCGCGCGGTGACCACCACCTGCGCCGCCGCTATTTCCTGTTCGCAGCGGGTGGCCCCCTAGCGAGTGTGCTCTTGGCTGGCGTAGCCCTAAGTAGCTATACCCTCTTCCCCGCCCACGCACTCAGCCAGCCCATTGGCTTGAGCTTCGTGCTGACGGGTGCGGTGTCCGGCGCGATTGCCCTAGCAACGCTACTGCCCCTGCACCTAGGCGGCGTAGCGAGCGACGGGGCCCGCCTGCTTACCCTCTGGCGCGGGGGGCCGGCTAGTCAACTCGAATTGGCGGTGCTAACGGCCACGAGCCACTCGGTGGCCGGTACGCGGCCCCGCCAGCTGCCGTTGACGGCGCTGCAAGTGGCGCTCACCCTGCCGGACACGCTGCCCTTCAAGCCCTACCTCTACCACTACCTCTACTTAGCGGCGCTGGATAGTGGCCACTTGGGGCAGGCGGCCCACTATCTGACAACGTATCGGGAACGCATACACCAGTTGCCCGCGCTTCTACAGGAGACAGTGTGGCTAGAAGCCGCTTTTTTTGCCGCCGCCTTTACGCAGGATATCGCAACTTCTGAGGCCTTTCAGCAGCAGGCGGTTGCTTCGGCTCTCACACCCGCCGACATCGCCTTTCGGGTGGCCGCCGCCCAGGCACGCCTGCTGGGCGATGCCTCCCACGCGCGGGCACACGCGCAGGCCTCCCTGCGCGCATTAACGCGCAATATGGACCGAGGTAGTAGTATTTTTTATGCTGAGTGGCTGCACGAAACCCTGCACTGGGCTAGCGAGCATGAGGCTTAGGTACCGAGATAAGCCTGCGGCATGTCACGCAGCAGAGTACGCGACCAGTATAAACCAGTTTTGATTAAAACGTAGAAAAGAGGTCTCAAGCAGGTAAATACTGTTTTCCGTTTTGTTGAATAGCATAAGGGTGCTTACCGGACAATTCCCCGAAGCAATGTGGGTTCTCGCTCCCAGTCGTGGGGCAGCCATTTTGGTACTCTGCCGAGGAGAGGGATAGCAAATTAATCTACAAGGCGAGTTCGATTGCTCCAACGAAACGTTGACCGATGCGCTACGCCGCGGCCTATTCGGGTTACTCACCATCTTTCTTACCAAGCATTCAGGTCAATTCCTTGGCGTGCTATTTTTTTCGTTTCCTACGGGCGCCCCTTGTTAGGTAATATTGAAAGAGTAGTAAGCTAGCCCTGCCGATTATTCAGATTGGCTTGGGCATTCTGGGTCATCGCTACCCAGGATTTCTCGCGCGCGGCCTGGGTCAAATTAGCTGGGGTACCGAACTGCTCCCCGCGCACCTTCTGCGCGGCGAGGGCATCACGGGTGCGAGTCGATATAGCCGATGTCTCTTTCTGCGCCACGGCCGCCATAATGTGCAACGTAAACTCATCGGCCGCTGGCAAGTCAACGGCTTGGAAGCGCACCCGACCTTCCATGAGGGCCGCGAGGAAGGCCACGTTCCGAGCGAGGCGGTCCAACTTGGCCACCAGCAGCACCGCCCCCTCCTGCCGGGCCCGGGCAATCGCTGCCCCTAACTGAGGTCGCTCGTTCTTCTTGCCCGACTCCACTTCGGTGAACGTGGCCACGAGCTGGGCGTCGCCACGCAGGAAGTGTTGCACGGCGGCTTGCTGGGCTTCGAGACCGAGGCCGGACTGGTCCTGGCGGACGGTGCTCACCCGGAAGTAGGCGAGGTAGGTGGTCATTGAGGCAAAAGTAACCCGGTTTTGGGTTCTGTCACAAAAGTTAAACGCACGTTCAAGAGACGTCAAATCGCTGTTTCGCAGTTATTTATTGTGCCTTATACAATGTCCATCTTGAGCAGTTAGCACTTCTAACAAAGTCTTGTTTGCAGTTTCGCAGGAGGCACTTTTACTGCTGACTAATAAGTCGCTGCTACTGGGCTAGTTACCCATGGCCGTTGCCTTGAGACATTTAAACTGAGCAGTCACTACGCATCCTACTCGCTAGCTTTCGGAATGCCCACGCCAGCCCATCTAACGCGCCAGCCCCGTTTGCGCCGTGCGCATCGTCCGCGTCGCCAGTGTTACATGTTGCTATTGGTAGTACTGGGGGTGGCGCTTGCGGATGGAGCTTACTTGGTTGGCTAACGGATGCCCCGAGTACCAACGCACGAAAAATAATTTTTAACTTCGGACTGCTGACGTGTGCTTAATGCTAGAAATGCCAAGTTTTCTTATTACCTGAATTAGGCGACCAGCGGAAGTTGCAAAAGCAAGCTGCCGCTCCGTATTGTATAGGTGTCAGGCAACCTTAGGGAGCAGAAATACCAGTCGATTTCCATAATAGTACTTTACACGCTATTATTAGCACTTTTGGATTATTTTTGTACGAATCAAATTTTTATTGTCTTTTCTTTTGATTATCCTCGATAAGGTTTACTTATCGAGGGTAATTATGGGTTGCCTTTGGGTGGACGCAGTAACCTGCATTCTTATTTATTCACTCACCACCCTGTCTACTTTTCTATGGAAGCGCTTTCAAAGCTTACCGCCTCCCAAGCTATCGGCCCGGCCCGTCACATCGATGACTATGCCGAAGCGGGCGCCCGGTATGTGAACACCGGCCAGCAAGGGGCTGCCAACACCCAGCGAGCCTACGCTGGGGACTGGCACCGCTTTACTGCCTGGTGCCGCGAACACGGCCGCGAGGCGCTGCCGGCCGACGTACCGACTATGGCCGCCTTTGTCACTTCCCTGGCTGAGGCAAATAAGAAAGTGGCTACCATCCAGCGTCACTGCGCTTCCGTCAGCAAAGCCCATCAACTCGCCGGCTTCCCGACCCCTACGGACGACCGGCAATTCAAAACGCTGCTCGAAGGCATCAGCCGCGAGAAAGGCGTTAAACAAAAGCAGGCTCCGGCCTTTACGTTGGCTTACTTCAAACGCGTGGTGCACGGTATCGACACCGAGCGGCCGGATGGCCTGCGCGACCGGGCCCTGCTGCTGCTCGGCCTGGCCGGGGCATTTCGGCGGGACGAGTTGGCTAGTATCGACTTGGTGCACTTGCGCTTTGATGACGATGGTTTGGTGGTAGAGCTGCCCAAAAGCAAAACCAATCAAAAGGGAGAAGCGGAGGAGAAAGCCATTTTCTTCGCTCCCGACCGGCGCAGTTGCCCGGTGCGCGCTGTAAAGGACTGGCTGGAACTGCTACACCAGCACGGCCGCACGAGCGGGCCGCTGTTCCTCTCTTTTCACAAAGGCCAGCGGCTGAGCCGGCGGCGGCTCAGTACCTTTAGCTTGAACGAGATTGTACAGCTGCGCCTGGGCGCGCCCTATACGGCGCACTCACTGCGTGCCTCCTTCGTGACTATCGCCAAGCTCAACGGGGCCGACGATGCCGAGGTCATGAACCAGACCAAGCACAAGACCACCGATATGATTCGGCGCTACACCCGCCTCGACAATATCCGCCAGCACAACGCGGCGCAGAAACTGGGCCTTTGAAACGCGCCCTATATAATACGGAGTGGGTCGCACCTACTTGGCCGCCGCGTTACGCCATTCTTAACTACTCACTACACGCGTCTCTCAGCCCAACTCAGTTCTGTTTGCACTGAGATTACTCCGGTCAAGCATGGCTCACCTGGGAGTAAGCTCGCACCCTAGAGCAGTTTCGTAGTCAGCGTACATGGTATCCGCAGTGGTCAAACCAGTTTTTCGCGTCCGCCTCGCTTATCCAGTCCAAGGCCGTTCGCAACGCGTCGGTCAGGGCATCGCGGGTATGGGCGGCGGCCGTGCGCAGGGCAGTTTTCAGCTTGCTGAAGGCTAGTTCAACGGGCGTAAAGTCGGGCGAGTAGGGCGGCAAAAACAAGAGGCGGGCCCCAAAAGCGGCGGCGGCCTGGGCCACACCCGGGGCCTTGTGCACGGGCAGGTTATCGAGCACGACCACATCGCCAGGCACCAGCGTGGGACCGAGCACCTGCTCGACGTAGGCCACGAAGCTAGCTGTGTTCAGGGCCCCATCCAGTTCCATAACGGCTTCCACGCCCTGCGCCGTCAGCGCCGCGACGACCGTTACGTTCGAGCCGTTGTGCAACGGGACCGCCTGGTCCACGCGGCGGCCACCAGTAGCCCGGCCGTAGCGGCGCGTATACGTCAGATTTACACTCGTCTCATCCACGAACTTGAAGCGCCTCGCGTCTTCCCCCGGCAGGGCTTCCAGAAAGGCCTGGTGCAGTCCTCTCACCCGCTCGGTGTCGCGTTCGGCGGCGTGAATACTCTTTTTTGCGCCGCAAATTCAGCGCTTGCAGCGCCTGCCACACCGTCGTGCGGCCCACGGCGGCGAAGCCAGCAGCGGTGAGTTGGCCGCGCAATTCGTCCAGCGTGGCGTCGGGTTGCCGGGCCACGCAGGCCGCCAGCTCGGCGCGGGCCGCCGCATCGAGCAACGGGGCCGGACCGCCGCGGTGGGGCAAGGCGGCCAACGAACCCGTCGTGCGCTGGCGCCGACGCAGTTTGTGCACAAAAGAGACGGACACGCGAAAATGGGCCGCTATGTCGCCCACCGAATGTCCACCTTCGGCGCAAGCCGCCAGTACCCGCGCGCGCAAATTGTCAGCATACGGTTTCATCACGCGAAGAAACGTAACTAGTGGTACACTGACCCCAAAACTGCTCTAGTTGCTCCTATTACTACGGCTAGATATTGGCGGTAGTGAACCCTAGCACGGGCGCAGCCTCGCCCTCACCGAGGTAGAAGGCAGGCGCGCTATCAGCCATCTCATACTGAATAACCACGTCAGTTTCAAACGCGATAAAGTACTCACACAGTAAGGCCAACGCCTTGGCGGGCCACTCAGCCGTGAGGTAAGCCTCCAACTCGGGCACGGAGAGGCCTAGCAGGGTGATTTCGAGGGCCGGCAGCGTCTCCTGGTACTCGCCTCCCAGCACAAGGTCGTAGCCCAGCGCTACGTGGCCCAGCGTGCCACCCGTGGGCAGGGCCGTGGCGGGCGGGGTGGGCAAGGCGTGCCGCTGGGGGGCTAGCACGCGCAGGCGCACGGCCTGCCCCAGCACGCTCTCGAAGCAGTACCGCGTGCGAGTCAAATCGCCCACGATACTGTGCGCCAGCGGCAGTAAATACAGCAGGTTGGTGAGTACGGTGGGCGGCAGGCCGACCTCGGCCAAGCCCCAAAACCGGGCCAGCACCTCATTGTACCAATGCGCGGCCAGGCTGGTGAAATAACGCTGCTCCTCCTGCTCAATGCCCACACGGAAGCGAAAAAACTCCTGCTCAAAGGGCGCGAAAAATAACCGGGTGGCTTTTTCCCTGCGGCGCTGGGCCCGGCTATCTTCCACCATCGCCTGGATGCTGGCATCCTGCCCCGCCCCGGTGCCCGGCTGGTGAAAGACCTGCTGCGGCAGCGCATCGTAGAGGCCTTCGCGGTGCACTTCGAGCACGGTGCGCAGCACGGTGCGGTGGCGGCGCTCGAAGGGCTCCTCGTACACGTTGCCCAGGTCGCGGCGGTAGCGGCGGGCAAACAGCCCCACGGGCCGCACCAGAAAATCGTCAAGCTCGTAGCCCTGGGTAAGTAATTCAGCTAGTATTACTTCCAGGCGCAGGTCGAAGGGCTGACGACGCAGGTGCGCGAGCAGCTGCCGCACGGAGGTAGGGGAAGAGAGCATAGGCGGGCGCAAGGTAGCAGGGCCGGGGGCTTGCCTACGCCCGCGCGCCGCCCAGGGTTAGCGGTGGGCGATGAGGGGCCAGCATTGACCCGAGCGGCAGATTTCCCGTACTTTGGCGGGGCAAGTCCGCCCTCGGGCGGGCTAGCCGGTTCGAAAGCCTTTTTAGTTGCGCCATGCTCCCAAATCCTGCCTCACAAGCTCGCTCACTTGCCAGCAGCACGCTTTCCAATGCCAGCTCGCAAGTGCAGCGCAGTAAAGTATTCATCAGCCTACTATTGTATATACTATTGACGGGGTTGGGCTTTGGGCTGCTAGGTCTGGCGGCGGTGCGCAGCCCGTGGCCGTACCCACTCACGTTTGGGCTGTTGCAGCTGGCGGTGCTGCTACTGGGCGGGCTCTACGCGGCGCGGCTACCGCGCTGGCTGCCGTGGCTAGCCCCTGGTAGCCGCTGGCAAGCGGCCCTGGCCCTGCTGCTCACGGCGGGGCTGGGAGCGGGAGCCATTTGGGCGCTGCGCTGGCTGCCCTGGGCCCAGGGCCACCTGCCGCCGGCGGGCTTCATGATGGGCGTTACGACGTTTCCCTGGCCGTTTTTTTTCTGGCAGGCGTACCGGGCGTGGCAGGCCGTGCCGCCGCGCCAATACAAGCTGTGGCAGTATAACCCGCTGGCCCCCAGCCCCGACCTCACGCGCATGGACCTCAACCACTTTATGGTGGTGCACTTTTGGATGACGCGCCGGGCGGGCGAGTCGCTCTACCACGATTTTTCGTCGAAAGCGCCCTACCAGATGCGACTGAGCGACTTATTCGCCATCTTTCTCACCGATTACAACCAGCTCAAGCCCGACCAGGCTTTGCAGTATGTCGATGGCCAAGGGCAGGCTTTTGGCTGGCTGTTCTACGCCAAGCAGCCCTGGTGGCGCCGCCGGCATTATTACGACCCTGACCGAACGTTTCAGGACAACTTTTTGCGTCAGGGCAGCATCATTGTGGCGCAGCGGGTGGCCGTGCCGGCCGTGGCCTAGCGCCCCGGTTCTTTTTTCAGTACTTTCTTTTCGCTTCCGCGGCTATGCTTCCAGACCTTACGCACTACCCCGTAAATTGGGTGGATGGGATGAAAATCTCCCGCCGTCACTTCACCGAAACCGACCAGTTCACCACCGACCACCTGCGCGATGCCACGGCCCTGCTGCTGCGCCCCGATTTTTTTGGGCTGCTGCCCGCCGCCGGTGAGCTGGGCGAACCGACAGCTTTCGAGCTTTTGCTGAGCGTAGATGCCCAGGGGGAGGTGCAGGCGCGCCTGACCCAATGTCGGGCCATCACGGCGGGCGGCGCTCGCATCGAGGTTGTGCGGAGCGCCGCGCCGCTTACCCTGCGCACCAACCTGGCGCAGCTACTGGCAGCGTACAGCCTCACGGTTACCGAGGGCCTGCGCTTCAGCGTAGTGCTCACGGTGAACCCCTTTGAGCGGGTGCCCACCGGCACGCCGGCGCCCGACGAGGCGCCCCCCCGCCACCCCTACACCCGCCCCAGCCACAGCCTGAGCCTGGTGCCCACCGACCAACTGGGCAGCCAAGCCAGTGCGGCCTTTGCGCTGGTGGTGGGCGAGCTGCTGTATGCCGAGGGCGCCCTGCGGCCGGTGGCCCAGTACATTCCGCCCAGCCTAGCGCTGGTTAGCCACCCCGCGCTGCTGCAAGCCCTGCACCAGCTGGACTTTCAGCTGACGGAGCTGGAAACGGACGCGTTCAAGATTATTCACAAAGTGAAAGCGCGCCCCGACAAGCGCAGCCCCCTGGCCGACCTAGTGCGCGAGCTAGCCGAGCGCACCGCCTTCGCCCTGGCGCAGCAACTGACGACGCTACGCCTGCTAGCGCCCGCCCAGCCCCCGAGCTACCTGCTCGATGCGCTGCTGCGGGTGGCCAAACAAATCAAAACCTCGCTCGACATCCTAACCGAAGCCGAGCGCGAAGAGTTGCTGCGCTACTTCGAGCAGTGGTCCGAAACGCTGCCGGCTACGCTGCTGGCGGCCTTGCAGGGGGCCGTAACGCTGACCTACAACCACCACCGGGTGCACGAGCACCTAGCGCAGCAGCAGCAGCTGTGGCAGCTGCTGGGGCTCATTTTCCGGCAGCTGAGCCAGCTCGAGTACATCGGCAAAAACCGAGAGGGCTGGCAGACATTCATCAATGAAAACCCGGTAGCCCACCGGCCCATCATCGCCACGGTGCCGGAGCCTGCCGCCAAAGGCGGAGGCCTGCGCTGGAACCCGTTTTAAGCTATCTTACCGCCCGCCGCTGCTAGCCTCCCGCCCGCATGACCCCCCTCAACCAACCCGAACGCCGCACCCGCCTCTGGCAATTTGCTCTGTTGTATCTGCTGGCCCTGCTGGTGCCGCTGGGCGCGTCGTACTACTTATTCTCAAACAATAGCTTGGCCGACGAGAACGCGCGCCTCAAAAAGGAGCTCGACCTGACGCACCAGGAGCAAAACCGGCTGGTTTCGCAATTCGACACCCTGACCCAGCACCTCCAGCGCATTGATGGGGTAGACCAACGCCTGCGCGATGAGAAAAACGACATGGTGCTGGGCCGCCTCGCCACGAGCAACCAAGACTACCTCAACGATATCGCCGTGAGCCTGAGCCAGCTGCGCCTCGATTCGGCCCGGCTCCAGGTGCCGGCCCACCGCCTGCTGGTGCGCGACGAGCTGCGCGATTTCGACCTGTTTCGCTCCAACCGCAGCACCATTGATGCCCTGCGCCAGCAGTTGTCGAAAAGCGGCGACCAGACGCAGAGCAATGCCCGCATGGCCGAGGAGCTAGCCCAGGCCAAGCAGCAGATTATCATGCTGCAAGCCAGCCTGAGCCGCCCGGCGCCGGTAGCGAGCGGGGGCGGGGGCGGTACCCCGGCGCCCGCCCCTGCCAGCGCGGGCGCCAAGCTGCAAATCGCGCTATTGCAAGACCAGCTGGCCTTTGCCAATGCCGACTGCATTCGGCAGCGGGCCGATGGCAAATCGCGCAAGGAGCGCAAGCGGCTGCTAGAGGAGTCGCGCACGGCCTTCATCAAAATTTTGCAGGACCCGGCCACCGACGACCTCAAGCAAAGCATCGAGAAAACGCTGGAGCCCATCAACGTGGAGCTGGGCCGCCCCCCGCGCTTCTTCGGCCTGCTGTAGGCCGGGGAGCGGCGCCGAAAACGAGCCTGGGCTAGCCAGCGGCCCGCCGGGCCGCTGGCTAGCCCAGGCTCGTTTTTACTTCCCCTTAACCCGGGGGTGCAGTAAGTCAAAATTGCTAATCAGCACAAAAAATACGTTGGCCATGTCGGTGGTGTAGCTGCTGGCGGCCGTGCTGACGTGGAGCATAAACAGGTGCGCGCCGCCGTCTTTGGCCTGGTCTTTCAGCACTATCCAGCGCGAGATGCGTTCCTGGCCCGGTGCGCCGCTGCTGGTTAGCACGTCGGGAATGGCCCCGCCCACCTGGGGGATGTGCCGCTCGTGCAGCACCTTTTCGTGCTGGCCTTGCAAGTAGAGGGCCAGCCAGCGGCTCGGCTGCACAGCTGCCGGCACGAGGGCAATGCTTACTTTGGCTTCGGCGGCGGGCCCGCTCAGCGCCTTAAAATGACTGCGCAGCTCGAAGGGATGCGCCGGCGTGACCAGCTGGCGCTGGCCACTCACCTGGCCCCATTGCAAGGGCAGCACCAGCTTGTAATGGATGGCGGGGTCGGGGTCCTGCTCCACCGTTACCACGCCAAACCGCTTGGGAAGCTCGGCTTTAGTGAAAGCCAGGATGGTCGGAAACGGGTAGCTGACGGCCGGGGCCGCCGCCGTGGCCACGCAGGCCAGCCACAGCAGGCCGGCGGCCAGGCAGTAGCCGCAAGAGCGAAAAACATTCATAAAAACAGCTAGTAATCGGGAATTGGTAAAGATGGGTAGTGAAGCCCTAGTGTGCGACTGGGCAGCCGCACACTAGGGCTTCACTACCAGGTGCTGCTGCACAATCTCAAAAGCCCGTTTGCCGATTGCCCACTCCTGGGGGGCGGTGTGCTGGGTGAGGCGCACGTTTTCGAGGTAGACCCAGTAGGTGCCTGCTCGGGCTAGTAGCACCTGCCGCTCCTGGGCGGGGCCCTCACCGGCGTTGGTTTGGGCAGTGTGCGCCGCATACACCTGCTGAAACGCCCCAAAGGCGGGCGCGGGGGCAAAGTCGGCGGGGGCAAAGTCGAGGTGCTCCTCCTGGTAGGCCAGCCGGGTTTCTTCCTCTAGCCGGCGCAGGTCGGCCTCGGTTTGCCCGGCCGTCACTAGCAGGTTGAGGAGGCCGATGGAGCGCCCCCCCAGCTCCTTGGTCAGCTTCACCTGGTAAAAATTCTCGTCGCTGAGCGGGTTTTCCTGCTGCTGCCACGAAATGGGAAAAACCGTGGAGAGCTTGGCCGGCACCACGCGCACCAGCGTACGCAGCTGCTCGGCATAGCTCCACTCGGTGGGGTGGGTCAGGCTGAAGTTGCTGACGGCCATGAAAAAGATATTGGCCATTTCGGGGGTATAGGTGGCAACGGGGGTGCTGGCCTGCACCACAAAAAAATGTGCGCCGCCGATTGTAGCCCAGTTTTTGAGCACTAGCCAGCGCGAAATGCGCTGCGCGCCGGCCGGCCCGCCCACGGTAAGCGCATCGGGTACCGCCCCGCCTTCCTGGGCCAGGTGGCGCTCGTGCAGCGTGCGCTCGCCGTGCTGGTGCAGGTAGATGGTCAGCCAGTCGCTGGGAGCTATTTCTTCGGCCACGTAGCCCAGGTAGACTTTTATATCGGCTTCGGGGCCCGTCATCGCCTTCACCTGCGTGCGCAGAGCAAAGGGGTGCTGCGGCGTCACAAGCTGGCGCTCGCCCCGCACTTGCCCCCAGGCTTTGGGCATCAGCAGGCCAAAATGCAGCGCCGGGTTGGGGTCTTGCTCCACATCGAGGATACCGAATAGCTTCGGAATATCGGCTTTGGCATAGGGCAGCTGGGTAGGAAAGGGCGGGCCAGGGGCGGTGGCAGCGGGCGTACTCATGGGCGAGCCAGTAAAGGAGATGGTAGTGGAAGGCGGCGCGGCGCAGCCCCCCGGGGCGAAGCCCGGCAGCAGGCCCGCCAGCCTGGCGCTAGGGGATACAGTCTAGGGCCAATACACTGCACGCGTAAGAGGCTGGAAAAGGGCATTCACTGGGGCAAGGCCTGGTGAGCCCGCGCCAGGCGGGCGATGAGCTCGGTGGCCTGGGGCTCCGCAAAGGAAATCGCCACGCCGGCGATGCTAAAAAGCCCGCCCGTTTGCAGCGGAAACCGCAGAATGGTTTCTTTTTTGGGCGGGGCCATCAGCGTGAAGTCGCGGTAGGGCAGATGCAGAAAGCCTTTGGCGAAAAAGTTTTCCTGTAAAAAAACGCCGGTTTCCCCGAAGGCAACATACATGCCGTTTTGGTAGCTGGCGTTGCCTACGGTTACGGAGGCTAGGTCGAGCAGGGCCGGGCCCTGGGTGGTGCCGTAGCGGGCGGCCAAATGCCGCCAGCCCTTTTGAAAGGGGTTGAAGCGCAGCCGGCCCAGGGCTACGTACCGAAAAATGGCGTAAAAAAAGAGGCCCTGCCCAAGCAGCAGCGCCGCCGTTACCAGCCATTTGAAAAAAGACGCCTGCTCCATCTTAGCCGATTAAAACGGTCGGATTACCCACCATAATGCTGCCCGGCACCCCCGTCATGCCGAAGCCCGGCGTGTTGAGGTAATAAGACGAAAAATCTGCCGCGGGGGCCGGCGCCGGGGCGGCCGGGGGCGGGGTAGCCGGGGGAGGTGGGTCATCGTGAAACTTTACGCCCGCCGATAGCTCCAGCTCTCCCCCGATGCTTAGCCAGGCCGCCACCTTGCCCTTGATGCGCGCGAACAGCCGCTGCTTGCTTTTGTCATAATACAGCCACGCGCCGCCGCCGACTTCCGGCGTGTGCGCCCACGCAACGTTTTTTTTGTAAACCCCTTGAAAGTTTAAGTCATTGATGTAGGGGCTGGTAGGTGTAGTGGCAATGTAGGTGGTTTCCGTCGAGAGCGCTTCGGCCCCGTACGAGTAGCCCCCGCCGAGGCCGACCCGCGTGGCGTCGCTGCCCACCAGCACGTCGGCCTCGGCCTTGGCGTGCATCAGGTTCACTTCCTGGCCCACGCTAATCAGGGGGTTCAGGCCATTGTCGCCGACCGGCGAGATGGCAAGGCTGGCGCTCGACTTTGACAGGCCAGCCTCAGCAGTGCCGCTGGCGCTGCCCCCGTAGTGCGTCACGTTGGCCGCGGCCTGGGCGTTGGCGTACACAATGTCCTCGGAGTGGGTGCCGTACACCTCCATTTTGCCAAACAGCGGAAAGTCGATGCTGGGGGGCGACAGGGCGCCCTTGTTGCGCATGCGCAGCAGCTCGGCCGCCCCGCTGATGTTATCGCGCGTGCCGTCTTTATCGGCATCCGTGATGTGCGCTTCGGCGTGCAGCACCGACAAGCCCCCGCGCTCCTTGTCGTTCTGCTCGTGCGTCTTGCCGTTTTTACCGCGGGCAAAGCTGCCGGCCCAGTCGATGGGCTCCGCCGCATCTTGCGCGGGGGCAGCAACCGGCGCCGCGGTGGGCGGCGGGCCTAGCACGGCCGGCACGCTAATGGCCGCGAGCCCCGCCACCAGGCACCCCGTCATATCAAGCAGCCGGGCGGCCGGCATCCCATTGATGAACACCGACCCCGACCCCTTGCTGATAACCCCCATGCCGTGAAACGGGCACGTCACGGAATCGCCCTGGCGGGCCGCCGGCCGGCCGCCAATCAGCACATTGGTCGAGCCAATGGCAATGATGCCGGCGTGGGCAGCGGCATCTCCCTGGGCAGCGGCGGGCTGGCTCATACGAGTAAGCTAGTTGATATTGACGAGAGGGGCCTTGATGCTGGTCGTGGCGTCGCCCGTCACGATAACCTGGGCGCCGGTGAGCGTCGCCTGGTTGGTGCCTTCCAGGCTCAGCGTTTGGGTGGCGTACACCGACATATCCTGGGTGGTGGCCTCCGTTTTGGTGCCGCTCAGCAGCTTCAGGTTTTCGTCGGCATTGATGGTGATGTTCTTGGCGTGCAGGTTGATTTCGCCCTTGTCGCCGGCCTCCAGCGTGATGGCGGGGCTCACAACCTGCACCGAACCTTCGCTCTTGATGACAATGCTGCCGTCGCCCTTAAAACCCAGCTGGATAGCAGTGCCCTTCTTGTTCGAATTCGAAATGAGAATGGTTTGCGCCTTGGCCGAGTCCAGCATTACAAACTTGTTGCCGCCCGCCGTTTGGAAGCCCTTGAGGTTGTTGCTGGGCGGGCTGTATTTGGCGCCCTGCTTGTTCTGGGGGTGAAACACGTTGCCCACCACCACGGGCATATCAGCCAGCCCGTGCTCGTAGTTGACGAGCACCTGCGAGCCCACCTCAGGCGTAAACAGGTGCCCCTTGCCATCGCCCGAGTAGGGCGTGGTTACGCGCAGCCAGCCGCTTTCGGCCTGCTCTTTTTTTTCCACCAGCCACTGAAAGCGCACCCGCACCCTACCCAGGCGGCGCGGGTCGGCCAGGTCGATAACCTCGGCTATTTCGGGGTGAGCCGCCGGGGCGGCGTAAAACTCGTTGGCCGGGGGGCTGGCCAGTGCCCCCGACATGCCCTTGAAGCGGTTCTGGTAGTTGCCGTCGCCGTCGAGCTCGTGGGCCACGGCCAGCACCCGAAACTGCCCATAATCGACGCCCGCTGCGTCGCGCACTTCAAGCAGGCTACCCGGCGCTAGCGTAATGATTTCGCCGTGGCCTTCGAGGCTCACCAAACCGCTGGCCTGCTTGGCGGCCAGCACATCCATAGCAGTTTGCAGCTTGGTGGTGTCGGTGAGCACGCTGTCGGCCAGCAGCCGGTGCGGCTGCTTGAATACTTCTTTCGAGCGTTGCAGCGCAAACTCGCTGAAGGCGTCGGCCCCGGCCGGCGCGTTGGCCGTGGCTTGTAGGGGCTGGTGGGCGCGGTAGTTATAGAAACTACCTTTCAGCTGGCCGGGCTGCAAGTTCATCGAAAGCGTGAAGCTCTGCGCGCCGCTGCTTTGAAACGCCACGGCTGGCTTCTCTACCAGCCCGAGTTGCAGCTTGGTGCCGTCGTAGTAAAACCACTCGCCCTGCTGGGCGGCCAGCCGACTCAGAAAGTTGAAATTAGTTTCGTCGTACTGCGCCACGTAGGGCAGCACGGCCTGGCGGCGCGGCTTCAGCTGGCGCTCAAACACGTTGTCCTCGTACTGGCCGAGCACCGTGGTGAAAATCTGCGCCACCGTTTGCTTCACAAACGAGCGGCTCTGGCTGCCGTCCTCCAGCACAAAGGTGGGGCTGGCCCCGCTGAGGTGGTAGTAGTTGCTGAGGTCGGAATTGGTTTGAATACTGGTTTCCGTCACGATGCCCTTGAACTCGAACTGCCCGTCGGTGCTCAAAGGCAGGGCACTTACCCAGCTGATGGTAACGAGCTTGCCGCTCAGCATCTCGTGGCCCTGCTTAAAAAGCAGGTCGGGACTGATTCCCAAAGCCCTGGCCAGCGCCTCAAACGAGAAGTCGATGGCGAAGGTGTGGTGCGTGAATAGCTCCTGCGTAACCGTGAGGCTGCGGAAGTCAGTCAGCGTCTTATCGCCTACTTGGACAGTAACTCGAACGGGATACGACATAAAGTAAGTAAACTAGTGGGCACTAAGATGCACGTAAACTAACTCCGGCGCTGGCCAAGCTACGGCACAAACCAAGCTAGCCGCTCTACGTTAAGCATGATTGTCACGTTTCTGCTTGTGCCATGCCGCCAGCTACTTCCCAAGCTAATCGCCACAGCTTTGCCAGCGCCGGGCCGCCGCGGCCGGGCGCTTTCCGGCCAACTGGCGCGCCTCAGCGCACTACCTCGCGGGGCCTGAATGATACCGTAATCCGGGTGAGTAATCCGCCCCGGGTGCGGCCCCGCACGGTCGGCGCGGCCATTGTATTTCGGCAGCTCACGCACAGTGGCCTCTCGTTTATCACGGCCTACGCGCAGTTTAGCGACGGGGTGCTGGAAGGCTTGGAGGAATCGCTGAAAAGTGCCTGGAGCTTGGTGAGCCGCGATATGTGGCAGTGGCGCACGTATACCGAGCTGGCCACCACGGTAACGGCCCTCGGCCTGATACAGCCCTTCAACATTCCGGCGGGCCTGGCCGATGCCCAGGCATTTGACCGGCGCTGGGGCACGCACGTGACGCAACGGCAGGTCGATATTATGGCGGCCATCAACCAGCTAATACAGGATATGCCGCGCTGGACGCCCCGGCAGTGGGGCCGCGCTGTGGGCCGCCTCGTGGGCGATATTGTGCTGGCCAAGGGCGCTGGGGCCGCCGTGAAAGTGGCCGTGCGGGTAGCCGTGAGCGAATCGATACAGGTGAGCACTATCGCGACGCGGCTGCAAAGCCTAGGGAAAATACCGGTGGGGGCTGGTCGGCTAGCCAAGGCCCGCGCCATCATTCCAGTATATGCCCGCTATACCACCGTGCGGGCGGCCATTCCATTTCTCGATGTAAGCGCGGGCGTGAATAAGACGACCTTCTGGTCGGGCCTGAACCCACTGACGCCTACCGGACAGGCATTTGAGCACGCCGAAATGCTGGCGAAGGCTAGCGGCCGCACCACGCTGGAAATGACGAAGGGCGGCTCTTGGCTAGGCCGGCAAACCAACCTGCTGGGCAACGGTAAAGACCTGTACGTAGACTGGCAGTCGCAAATGCGGCCGCAGTGGGGCCGGCTGTCGGCGCGGTTTGCCAAGCAGGCCCGGGGTACCGTAGAAATGTACCGGGGCCCGCGCTACGCCGGCGCAAACAGCGTTTGGGAGGAGTTCGAGCACAAGCCCCTGCTAGAATCCATGAAAAGAGGCCGGGTAACTGATATCAAAGAAATTGACGTACCAAAAAAATAACTTATGGGCTGGCGCGCTATAATTGGCAATCTTCTGATGAAAGTGGGCGATAGCCTGCCAGTACCGGCCACGCCGGTTTTTGCCGACCCGTTCAATTATACCCTAGCCAGCTTGTTGCAGGATAGCCGGCGGGCACCCGCCACATTGCTGACCACTGTGCAAGAAAAGTTTCCGGCGGTAACGTCCGCCGACTACGCCGCCATTTGCCAACAGATTGACGCAGCGTACATCCTAGCCGCCGATTTGGCTAGCGCAGTAAACCAGCGGCACCTAAGCCAGGATGAGGCTAGCGAACGCCTGAAACAGGCTTTTCCGCAGATGGAGCCGGCAAATGCAGGTAGCCTGCTGCTGCAAAACCTGGTTGGCACCCGGTGAAAATAGCTTGGCACGAGCCTGAGCATCATTTCTCATCGCTGGGGTGGCGGGTACTGGCCGGTTGCGGGCCCAGTATGGCCCCGGGCTACCAATTTCAGGCGGAATGATAGTTTGGGAAACCAACTCTTCAACAAGCTGCTGGTGAAGAGCATCTTATCGGCCCCAATTGGTGGGCCAGTTGCTGCCTCGAAGTAGCTAGGCGCCTCGGGCTGGCTTTCCGGAGTTGCTACCCGACATCGGGCCAGCGGTGCCGGACGAGGTACCCGCCGACTCACCGCCATCATTCCGAGCTGGAACAACCTGAGCCTCTACACGAAAAGTGCCATTCCGCGGGGCACGCGGCTGCAAATCGGTATCGCGTGCAGCCAGAGTTGAGCCTACCCAGGGGGCTTGTACCAAATAGAAGTAGCGGCGCGCGCATTGCTGGGCCAGGCCAGCAAAACAGTACTCCCAAGCTGAAATGATACGCTCTCCCTGTCACTTTGTCGGCAACTTCACGGCTCAGGGCGCTGCGGTAGCTTACGTCGAAACGCGTGAGTTGGGGCAGGGCGGCCCTTCCATTGGCTACCTGCGCCTCAACGATGGCTGGGTGCTGAACGAGGCCAGCCAGCGGGCCGAGTTTGGTGGGCCCTTGCTGGTGCAGGGGCCGCACCTGCTGGCGCCATTGCTGCAGGGCTTCGACTTTCGGCTAGTCCGCATCAACTTAGAAACCGGGCGCATCCTGGCAAAATCGGCCGTGCGTGAAAAGCTGCTGCTACCCGCCTCAGCCGAAGGCAACACGGTATTTTATTACAACGACCTGCAAAACAGTGAGCTCAAACAAGGCACTCTGTGAGTAGCAGCTGGTTAGCTTAAAATGCAGGCCATGAGCTGGTGCGCGCTGCTTACTAAGTCGCTGCTGAAAATAGGCGACAGCCTACCCGCACTACCTGCCCCAGCTAAGTCAGTCTGCGGCCCACGAGCGCCCCGGGCTGGCTTTCCCGCGCCTGGCGCTGGCAAACCTTGGCCACCTGCTGCTACAAATTCGCCTTGATACCTGATGAAAACCGCGCTGCCTCCAGTCGACATTCAGCTGCCCAGCCCCGAGGGCCAGTACATAGCCGTAGTGGGCGCACCCCAGGAGGTGTGGGGAAACTACCTAGCTGACTTGGCGTTGTGGGCGGTAGCTGGCCCCCCTCGGCTACTTTACTACCGAGCAGGCTACTCAGCCCACGCCCTGCATAGGCACCAAACCGACCAGCCCACTTTTGTATACTGGAGCCAAGCCGGCGACTGGCTGACTTTCTACGAGTTTAAGCGGCAGCACACCTATCAGGTAGTATTTATGCATCCCGCTACCGGCCGCCTCTACCGAGTGCCGGCCACCGATGAATTGCTGGCGCAATTGCCCATCATCAGCCAAAGCGGCGCGCAGCTAGAAGCATTCCTGCAAAAAGAGTCCCCCCCGGTAAGCGTACCGGTGCTGGACGATGCGCCACCAGCGCTGCTACTGCGCGCATCCACCTGAAACGGGTAAAGCCCACCTACTGCCGCTGGCTAGCGCCTCTGCTATGCCCCGGCCGCTGCCTGCGTTGCTAGCCCGCCGCCAGCAGCTGCACCAGCACCTCGTAGGGCAAATTGAGGGCCGATTGCCCGGCCAGGTGCGTCTGCAACGCGTGGGCGGCCTGCTGCCACTCGGCCGAGCTGAGGCGACTGCCAGCCGCCGGTACCAGCTCCACCCGGATGCAGCGCACGAAGCCCGCCGTGGCCGTGGCGCCGTTCTGAAAGCCTTTGGTGACGTACACATCGGCTAGGTGGGGACCAAGCTCGGCCCAGCAGGCGGCCGTGATGTCGGCCAGCGTCACGAGGCGCTGGCGCGTGAGCAGGTTGCGGCGCAGGGCGTGGGTGCGCTCGTCGGCAGTGGGGCGCTCGCGGCCGCCGGTGGTCGTCGTCAGCAGCCGCACCTCGTCGAGGTACAGGCCGTCGTGGATGCGCAGCCGGCTGCCAGCGGGCAGCCGGTTGGCAGCGGCGCCGTTGCTCGACCAATATTCGAGATACACGCTGTCCTGCACATCGTGAGGGCGCACCAGCAGGTAGGGCACTGCCTGCTCGGCGCTGTTCTGGCGGTCGAGGCGCTCTTCCAGCCGGGCCAGGTTCTGGTTGAGCTCGCGCAGGATGGAGCTGATAAAATCGGTGCCCGCCGCCGTGAAGGCCCGGCTTTCGTCGCGCAGCAGCTCCAGCAGCTCGCGCAGGGCCTCGCGGCCGGTGCGGGTGTCGAAGCGGCCCGCGCCCTGGGTGCGTAGCGTATAGGTATCGGTGGCACCCTCGCCCAGGCCGCTGAGCGTGGTAGGGCGATACACCACATTGCTGAGGCTATATACTTCGTGCATGGCCAAAAACGGGGCTTCGCTCACGAGCGGAAACAGGTTGAGCGCCGGCTGCAACCGATACAATACCTTGTGTAGCTGCCGGTTGAGTACCGGAAAGCAGTTTAGCTCGCACCGCATCTGCTCAAAGGCCGCCGGGGGCAGGGCCGCCGAAAAGCGTACCTCCAGCCAGGTCAGCGGCTGGGTGAGGGCGGTGAGCTCGGTGGCGGGGTCCAGGGCCTCGGCCAGCTCGGTGGGGTAAGGGCGGGGAACGTAGGCAGCCAGCGCCTCGGCCGGGCCGCTCAGCTGCACAAACGCCGAGCTGTAGAAGTCGCGCACCTGCTGCTCTACCCGCTGCAGCACGTTGTACTCATTGCCCAGGCTACCGGGGCCGCTGGGGGCGGGCGCCGGCAGGCCGGCGCGCCCGGCCAGCTCGGTGCTGCCCAGCCGCCACTGCTCGCCCGGCAAAAAAGCCGCGTAAACCGCCGCCTGGGGCTCGTTCAGCCACTCAAAATACAGCGTTAGGTCGGCCAGGGCCACGCCCGTGGCGGGCAACTCGAGGCCCAGCCACAGGCGGCGGTGCGCGGCGGGCGGCGGGGTGGCATTGTGGGCCACCACGCGCTTCTGGCCGGCGGCATCCAGCTGCCACACGGTGGCATCGGTGGCCAGGCAGCGCACGGCCCCACCCACCAGGCGGGTAGGTTGCAGGGGCGAAAAAAACAGCTCGGTGCCCGCCGCCTGCCGGCCCACGGTGGGCGGCTGAAATACAAACTGCGCCGTGGCGGGCAAGGCCACGCTGGCCTCGCGGGCGCGGGCCTGGGCAATGGCGTGCGCGGGCTGCGCAATGTCCACTACGTCGGGGTTAAGCAGCGTAGCCAGGCGCTCGAGCAGGCGATGCTGGGTGTGCTGGAGCTCCTGGCCCATCTTCTCAAACTCGACGGCGCAGGCTTCGAGTAGCAGCTGCACCAGGGGGTCGAAGCCATCGAGGTCGTTTTCGGCATAGCCCCAAAACTCGGCCGCCTGGCGCGTGAGCCGGCTCTTCACGCTGGCTTTGCTGAAATCGGGGGCGGCCGCCGTGGGCGACGTAAAGGGAAGAGGAGGCAACATTGGGCAAGGAAAAGGCAAAACCACCGGCGGCAAATTACGCTGCTTACCTTACTCCACCGACAGCGGGGCCACGAACAGGCTGGCCTGGAAGGCAAACGGCTCGTTGGTGTGGTGCAGGCTGGCCGTCACCTTCACATCGAGGCGTTTGCGAATGCGCTGGGTCACGTTTTTCAACTCAAAGTCGACTACCGCAATCTGGGCCTGGGCACGCACCAGGCGCGGCTCATAGGCCCGAATGGCCTGCTCAATCGACTGCTGCACCGCATCTTTCCACCGAATGGTTGTCATGGCCTCAAAGTCCTGTTCCCACACCAAGCAGCCAAAGGCGGGCTCGTAGCGCGACTCGCCAAAGTGCGTGGTCAGCAGCAGGTACAGGTGCTGAGCAACGGACTCTTGTACTGAGCAGCGCGGCAGCTGTTGGCGCTCGACGAGGCCGGCCAGGTCGAGCGGCAGGCGGTAGTAGGTATCGGGCATACGGGGCAGAAAGATGTAGGCTGGCGAGTATCTTGCTACGCCCCGGCCCGGCTTTCGTTGCTGAGGGTAGGGCAGGTTTCATCCGTTTAGCAAAGTAGTGCGTAGTTAGCCTGGCCGCGCCCGGCGGGGTTTCTTTTTAATAATGTGCTTGTAGTATGTCATTTAGTGCCAAGCTTTTTATCGATGGCGACGATTACGTGGTGCGTCGTTTTAGCTGGAGCCTGCGCCAGCAAACCGACCTCATGGGCCGCCCCGATGCCCGCGTGCAGGGCGGCCAACTCTTGGTGGAGGTAGACTCGGTGCCCGACGAAATGGTGCACGAATGGGCGCTCAGCGATGCCAAGCAGCTGAGCGGTAAAATAGTAGTAGCGGCCGATGACAATGCTTCCGCCGCCCGCAAAACCATCATTTTTACCGAAGCCTACTGCATTGGGCTCAGCAAGCAGTTCGACGGTAGCGCCTCGGCGCAGTCCATGACCATGACGTTGACCCTCTCGGCCAATAAAATTAAGAGCGGGGACGTGGAGCTTGATAATCAGTGGCCCTAACCCTACCCTTCTAATGGGCCGGGTACTGCCGGCGCTCGCGTATGTCTTCGTTTCGCGGTCTGTTGCAGCTGGCCAACCAGGAGTTTGTCCTCGCCGAATGCACCTACGCCTTTGACCAGGCCGTGAGCGAACGCGGGCGCGTAACGGCCAAGGTGCGGAGCGGTTTGCTTGTGCTGCGCCTCGACGTGCCTGCCAGCGACATGCTTCTTGACTGGGCCAACGACCCCGCCAAGAAGCTGAGTGGCATTGTTATCTTTCATCGGCCCGATGAGCCGCTGGCGGGCGAAACGCTGCGTTTTGAGGATGGCTTTTGCGTAGCGTACGAAGAGACTTTCCAGGCGGGGGCTGCCCCCGAAGGCGCTTACCGTTGCACGCTGCACATCTCAGCAGCTAGCCTGGCGATGGGTACCATTACCAAGGACAACAACTGGGCAGCTACCCGCTAGCCTACTACCCAAGGTAGCGTGGTAAGTATTTAGCCTACTGCCCGCCACAAACGACTCGTGGTAGCGCACGCACTGCCCGGCGGCAAAGCTGACGGTTTTGCGGGCCGTGCGGCAAGTACTTCCTCGGGCTAGGGCAAGCTAGCTGCTACGGGCACGCAAGCAGTAGCCGCTCAGCAGCAGCTAAGCGCTAATTAACTGCCCGTAAAGTGCTTAGAGTGGTGGCGCAGGAATACCTTCTTTCTGCATCCAAGCACGCATTGCTTGGCGCGCAGCGACTTCCTCCTTCGTCCAGGCTTTGCCAACAACATCGGGCTGAGCCCCGAGGGCATCAAGCTTGACCCGCCACGCGTGGCCCTCCGGCGTTTGCTCCCACCGCTGGCGGATGGCCGCGTAGCGCTTGGCGCCTGACGAAGGCACCGGAAACTTAGCGCCATGTGCCATAAGCCAGTGCTTTACCTTAATCTGCCACGATGTACCTTTCTCGTTGCCAATGTCATTTTCCTGCGTCCAAAGCGCAACTTCGCCATCCGATTTACGCCAATCAGCCCCCCGGTCGAGCAGGTAGTGCACCATCTCGAAGTTATTGAGGCGAGCCAGTACAACGGCCGCGGTTGCGCCCGAGCTATTGGGGGCATCAATGTTAGCGCCCCGGTCGAGCAGCAGCTTCATGCGGGCGTAGTTGTTGATATAGGCGGCATTTTGCAGGGCGGGCACCTTGCGCTCGTCTACCGAATTCGGGTTAGCTCCCAAATCAAGCAGGGCCACGAGCAGCTTGTCTTCGGGGCCCTCGGTGGCGATGTTCAGCAGGTGCGTAGTATCGGTACCGCCCTTCTCATTGGGCAGCAATAAAGGTCGATTCACATCGGCGCCGTGGGCGGCCAGCGCGCGCAGCATGTTAACACTGTGGTGGGCGTAGGCCCAGAAGAGGAACGTGACGCCCTGGCGGCCGGCCTGGTTTAGGTCTAGGCCCGGGTGTTGCGCCAGCACGTGCTCGAGCCCCGCTACGTCATCGCGGCGAATGGCCTGGGCCACCTCTAGGGCGGGCGAGGTGGGAAAATATTCCTGCGGTGCGTGCTTGTAGATGGGGTTAGGCGAAGCTTGCATACAGCCGACTAAAAAGAAGCAGTAAAAAGACAAGAAAAAAAGGAAGCGCAGAGCCGGCTGGCTACCGAGCCGGCCGGCCGGCCAAGGGGGCAGGGGCATCATGAAGCGAGGTAGTGGGTGAGCGTGGCTGAGTCTACGTCCTTTTCGGCTTCGATGTGGTCGACGATTTGCGCGCTACCGTGGCCATCCATCAGCATGGCCTTAGTAGCTTTCAGTGGGTTGCCCTGAACTAGCTCGGCCCACTTGTGCTGCCACTGGGGGGCGGGCGTCAGCAGGCGCGGCACACCCAGGGCTTTGGGCAGCACAACGCCTCGGGTGAGCACGGCCGCTTTTTGCGCGTTGTTCAGTGGGTCGGCCGTCGAGCGATAGGCATCAAGCAAGGCTCCCTGCTCGTGCATAGCCGCTTTTGAAACCTCATAGGGCAGGCGCTTCACGGTATTGACATGCAGCCCGGCAGCATTGAATGTGTAGCCTTTGGTACCAGTTACAACGGTGGCGGCGCTGGCTAGGCCCCCACCTAATGAATGGCCCGTCGTTTCTATATCAAGGGGGTCAACCTCTTTTGCCACTGCTTTTGCCAAGTCCATGGCTTGGTTGTACTGCTTTTCTTTAAGCCCTACTCCCTGCCGCAAATCTGCAATACCATCCTTTTTATCTTCGGTTCCCGCGAAGGCGATGACAAGCTTAGGGGGCCTTTCAAAACTTGATTTGTAAAGTGCTGCTTTAAAGCCGGAAGAGGGGTCCAGAAGCATTTCAGGCGATACCCCTTTATCGGCTAGCTCCTCACCCCGGAGCATGTGCCAGCCCTCGGGCTCTTCTACCGGGGGCACCTCATCGCTCCGGTAAACGTGCTTGCTAAGCTTAGCGCGCTCCACGGCCACGTTGTTGCGCTCCAGGCGCGTGAGGGCCGTTTGGGCGGGCTCGTTAGGATTCGTAGTAAGCTTAGTGCGAGTGCTCTGCATCATATTCATGCGGGCATCGTAGCGTTGCTGCTTGGAAAGCGACTCAAGGGCTGCCGGTGCTGCTGCTGCCACCGGGGCGGCTAGAGCAGTTGGCGTGGCATACTCCCGTGCAGCCGGGGCCACGAAGGCCTGCGCCGCCCCGCCGCGGGCCAGCGTGAGCCCGGCGCTGGTGATAATGAGCTGGCAGACATACGCCCCCGCCTCCCCATCACCCGCCACAAACGACTCGTGGTAGCTCACGCATTGCCCGGCGGCAAAGCTGAGGGTTTCGCGGGCCGTGCGGCGGTCGTCTTCGAAGAAGGTGACGTGGCCCGAGAGGGGCTTGTGCACGGTGTTGGCCCAGTCGAGCAGCTGGTCGTCGGGGGGCACGTCCAGGGTCAGGTGCAGCAGGCCGTGGCGCACCTTGGCCGCGGCCCGGCCCCGCTGGTCGGTGGCCTGCGTAAACTCGAACTGGCACTGGCGCAGCGGGTAGGGCGTCTGGCCGTCCACCGTCAGCTCCGCATAAAACGATGACATAGGGCAGGGAATTGTGGAAGGAAATAGCCCGGGCGACCGGGCAAAGCTACGCTTCTGCCGCCAGCGGTTCGGCCGCCGCGGGTGCTAGATTGGGGGTAACCGGCTCCTCAAGCTCTGCGTGGCTGGTGGTCCACAGCAGCTCAGGGCTGCCCTCGGGCAGGGTAAGCGCCAGCGTAGTACCCGGCCGGGCCTCGCCCGAGATGATGAGCCGCGAAATGGGCCGCCGCAGCTGCGCGCGAATAACGCCCGTGATGGGCCGTGCTCCGTACTTGGGCGTGAAGCCCGATAAGGCCAGGTGCTGCCGCGCCTCGGGGCTGAGCGTGAGCGTAATGCCCTGCCGCCGCAGCTGCTCTAGGAGCGGGCGCAGGTGGATGTCGAAGATGCGGCCCACGTTCTCTTCCGAGATGGGGGCGAAAGGCACGATTTCGGTGAGGCGGGCCAGAAACTCGGGGCGGAAGTGCCGGCTCATAGTTTCGAGCAGGTCGGCCGAGGCGGGCGTGGCGCCGGCCGCGAAGGTCTTGCTCACCTGCTCGGCCCCGATGTTGGAGGTGAACAGGATAACGGCGTTGGAGAAGTCGCCCTCGCGGCCCAGCCGGTCGTGTAGCTTGCCTTCGTCCAGGATTTGCAGGAAAATATCGAATACCGACGGGTGGGCCTTTTCAATTTCATCGAACAGCACTACTGAGTAGGGCTTCTCGCGTATCTTATTGACCAGCAGGCCACCCTCCTCGTAGCCCACGTAGCCGGGAGGCGCGCCGTAGAGCAGCGCCGCCGAGTGCTCTTCCTTGAACTCCGACATGTCGAAGCGAATCAGAAACGCCTCATCGTTGAACAGGAAATCGGCCAAGGCCTTGGCTAACTCAGTTTTGCCCGTGCCGGTGGGGCCTAGCAGGAAAAACGAGCCAATGGGTTGCCCGGCCTTGGTGAGGCCCGAGCGCGACTCCAGAATGGCGGCGCACAAGGCACGCACGGCGCCGTCCTGGCCCACCACGCGCTGCTGCAATACCTCGTCCATGCGCAGCAGCTTGTCGCGCTCGTTGCTTTGCAGCTTGCCCAGCGGAATACCGGTTTTGCCCGATACGATGGCGGCAATGTCCTGCTTCTCTACGCTTTCCTTTTTGGTGGCGGCCAGGGTCAGCACGGCCGTTAACAACTCGCGCAGGTAGGTTTCGAGCTCGGCGCTGGTTTCAAGCTTGTCGGGCTGCTGCTCGTTCTCAAACTGATTGAGCCAGAGCTGGCTAACCTGGTTTTGAGCCTGGTATAAAAACCACCGCAGCTCGCGTAGGTAGTCGGCTTCGCCCAGTTCCTCGCGGTGGGCCGTGAGGGCCTCAAACTCAACTTGCAGGGCTAGTAAGCCCGCCACGGCCTGCTCGTCGAGCATTCGGATGGCGGCCATGGTGCGGTCCACGAGGTCGATGGCCGAGTCGGGTAGCTGCCGGTCTTTGAGGTAGCGCTTGGCCAGGCGCACGGCCTCGCCCACGGTGCCCTCGCCCAGCGCAATGCCGTGGTGGGCCGCGTAGATGGGCAGCACGCGCTCCAGCATCCGCTCGGCCACTACTACCGAGGGCTCCTCCACGCGCACGATGTCGAAGCGGCGGTTAAAGGCCTCATCCTTTTCGATGTACTGCCGGTACTCGTCGTTGGTCGTGGCCCCGATTACCGTCAATTCACCCCTGGCCAGCTCGGGCTTGAGCAGCTGCGCGATGCCGCTGCCGGCGCTGCCCTTGGGGTCGAGTAGCACGTGCAGCTCGTCAATAAACAGGATGGCGCGGGTGTACTGCTTCAGCTCGGTGAGCACCTTTTTAATGCGGTCCTCCACCTCGCCCTTGTACGAGGCGCCGGCCACCAGCGTACCCAAATCCAGTTCAAAGAGCGTGACTTCGCGCAAGTGTACCGGCACCAGCCCCAGCGCAATCTGCTGGGCAAAGCCCTCGACCAGCGCCGACTTGCCCACACCCGGCTCACCGATGAGCAGCACGTTGGGCTTGGTGCGGCGCCCCAGAATCTCGGCCACCAGCCGGATTTCGCGGTCGCGCCCCACTATCGGGTCGAGCTTGCCGGCGCGGGCCTGGGCTGTTTTGTCGGTGCAGTAGGTGGCCAGCGCACCGCCTTTGCCAGCGGGGGTGGGGCTAGCGGCGGCTTGCTCGCCGGCCGGCGCACCGGTGGGCGCGGGCCGCTCGGCCTGCGCCGCATCAAGTATTTCTTTTTGGGTGAGGGGCAGCGATTTTAGTTGCTCGGCCGAAAAAGCCAGGCCCGGCCGCAGCAGCGCGGCTAGGGCACACAGCGCGTCGGGCTGCTCGCGGGCCAGTTGCAAGGCCACCAAGTCAGCTAGCTCCAGAGCCTGCTGCACGGTGGCATCGGGGGTAGGCTGCTCGGGCGGGCGGGCTGCCTTGGGCTCGTCTTCGAGGCGCACCTCAGCCCACTCGCGCAGGTAGTGAATATCCTTGTCTAAGACGGCTACCAACCAGGATGCTAGGCCTATCTCATTGTGCAGCAGCGCTGTGAGCAGGTGCGGTGCGCCGTAGTGCGCTTGGCGGTATTCGTGGGCCACGGCCTGGGCAATGTGCAGGCTGCGCTGAAGAGTGTCGGAGTAGGCCACGGGCAACGGGGGAGAGAAGAGTGAATGCAGCTAAAGACACCGCAGCTACGTGCGCGCCGCCCACCAGGGTTATTTCGGGCTACTCGCTATTAGCTCGACAGTTAGCACTTTAGCTGTCTTTTACATCAAACATAGGCTTTTAAACCTTTAGATTAGCGGCCCCGTACCCTCCGTTGAGCTAGCTGCCGGCGTTCACCGCGGCCCCTAGCCGGCCGTTTCACCCCCTACATTTTCACCTATGTACTCCTACGGAATTGGTGGTCAGGAGCGTAAGCTCGATAATGCATCCGAAGCGATTTCGGATATTCCGCTCAATCGTACCCTGCTGGTGCAGAAGCTTACGACCAACACGCCCCTGCGGGCAGAGATTGTGAAGGGCCTGAAAACGCCCGAGGCGGTGTTTGCGCACTTCAAGCCCGAAGTGAACGTCGACTTTACCGATGCCGACGGGGCAGAAGTACCCGAAAACCTGCATTTCGCCTCGCTCGGCGACTTTGGTAAGAAAGGCATCATCAGCCAAAGTGATTTTCTGCGCGGCCTGGCCGCCGAAACCGACGACCTCAACAAGCTGCTGCGCCAGCTCAAGTCTAATAAGATTTTGAAAACGGCCCTGGAAAATCCCGAAACTAAAAAGGCTTTTCTGCAAGCCATTCAGGCCATGATGGATGAGCTGGGCTAATGGGAAGTAATTAATGACGAGCGACTACGGCCGCCCCGCCTACCCCGCCAGTCATTGGTTACCCGTCACGTTCTCCATGCCCCTGCCCTATTCGCTACTCGTCATTCGTCAATAACTTAGCATGACTCCCGAACAGCAAGATGCTGCCGCTGGCTACCGTACCCGCGAAGCAGCTCCCTCCCTCGAACAAAGCACGCAGGCCCTGCTAAAAGTTGGCGGTTTCGATTTGCTCGAAACTACCATCGACGGGGCTTCTAATCTCAACCCCGAAAAGAAGGCCCGTAAAAAAATATTCCTGTCGGAAGACAGCAAAAAAGACGACCGCAAGCAACTCAAAAAGCGGCTGGCCCTCTGGCACAAGTTATTGAGCGAGAGCGACTCGACGGCCGATGCCGTCGAAAAAGGCCAGCAGCGCGTGGAAGCTACCGAGCAGCAGCTCACCGACAACCTGCGCACCGCCGTAGAGGCCACCCACGAGCTGGAGCAGGCCTATCGCTCGGTAGCGCTGTTTTTCAAAAATACCGACCTCGACGAAGTAAAGAACGTCTCCATTCTAAACGCGGATAAGGACCAATTGCAGGATTTGGACAACACCACGTTCATCGACGCCGTGTCGGAAGAATTAGAACAGAACTACGACCGCCTCGACCTGCGCGACAACTACTCGCTGCTGGTAGTGCCAGGTTATTTGGGCTCAAATAAAGTGGTGGATAAGTGGGCCAAAATCGCGCACAAAAACAAGGTGATGATGGTGACCGACTTCGAGCACTATGACACGCCGGAGGATGTGATTGAGTTGTTTGAGGAGGCCAACCTGACCGGCGCCGACGCCCACAAATCCAACGTAGTAATGGCCGCTAACTGGCTGGTAGGTCGCGGCAAGCTCGAAGAAATAGGCGAAGAGGAAGACTTATACGTGCCGCCTTCTTCGGCGCTGGCTGGCCGCATTTATGCCACGCTGGCCTCGCAGGTAACGGCTGGCCGCAAGCACGGCACACTCAATGAGGTGGACGGCGTGAAATTTCCGTTGCGTAAAAGTGAGATTTCCAACCTCGAAAAAATTGGCCTCGTGCCGATGGTCAATGAGTACGGCCGGGTAATGGCCTTCTCGGCCAAGACGCTTTTCAACGGGGATAACATTGGCTTGCAGACCTACTCGGTGGTGCGCGTGTTCGACTACGTGACCAAGGTGCTGATTGACTTCCTCAACCGCCGGGCTTTCGAGAACTGGGACCACAACATGCGCATGGATATCCAGAGCCAGATTGTGCGCTTCTTGGACAGCATTGCGGGGCCGGGCAAGCTGATTGAAAAGTTCTCCATCAAAAAGTTTGAGCGCGACCCTGACCAGAAGGACCGCATTAACCTCGACATTCACATGGTACCCTACTTCCCGGCCAAAACCTTCATGGTGTCGCTGGATGGCACCAAAGGCGACGACCCCGACAACCCCGACCGCGACTGGAATGCGGAATATGCTCAACAGTAAGAAAACACAGACTTAAGAAAAGCAATAAGCTTGTGTTAAATTAAGGTAATTAACTTAACTTCAAGCATCTACCCGCGTATAGCCTGCGTAGGGTACTTTTTTTCACCATTTCTTTTTTAACATGGCTTCTTTTAGTGCAGTTTTTGACGCTGCTGGCAGCGAGGAATGTGAGGTTGTAAGCTGCGGCTACTCCTTCAACCAAACCACGGATGACAAGGGGCGCCCTTCGTCGGTGGTGCAAGGGGGCACTATCAAGGTGACCATCGTGTCTACCGATAGCGTGAAGCTTATCAGCTGGATGCTGGACCCATACAAGCGGGCCGATGGCAAAATCGTCTTCAAGCGCGGCGACCAGGATTCTAAGATGAAGGAAATTGCCTTTAAGGAAGCCTACTGCGTAAGCTATTCCGAGAGCTTTGATGCCCGTGGCGCAGAAACCCAGGCCTCCATGCTGCTGAGCTTGGTTATTTCGGCCAACAAAATTGATGTAAACGGCGCTAGCCTCGACAACAAGTGGGTGTAATGCTTGCTATTTAAAACAAAAACGGCTTCCTGATATTCAGGAAGCCGTTTTTGTTTTAGGAGCCTGAGAAGAGACCTTGGTCTGTTCAGCCCGCTATGGCCCCCGCCATCTGCGAGCCGAGTTGCAGGCAAGAGGCAGCCCGGATGGTGGGGTCACAGGATGCGCTGCGATTGCAATGAGATAGGAAACGGCCTGTGCGGACAGTGCCAATGCATCAGCTAATAAAAATAAGCAAAAACTTTATAACCGGTGAGTAAATAAGCAGCTTAAAACTCGAAGTTGTAAGTAACTGAGGGTAGCCCCGAGCCGAACGCGGAGAGCCGCACGGCCTCGATTTGCTGCGGGTTGTTTTCGTTCTGGCGCAGGTAGATGCTGTAGGCGTTGCGGCGGCCGTAGGCGTTGTAGAGCGAGAATACCCACTCGCCCCGCCAGTGCCGGGCCGCGTTGCGCTTCTGCTGTTAGGTGGCCGAAAGGTCCAAGCGGTGGTAGGCGGACACGCGGTAGGTTGTTGCGCACACTGCCGTTTCCGTTGGGCACGATGAAACCCTGGTACTCGAAGCGGCTATCGAGCATCCCCGTGCTGTAAGTAAAGGCCCCCCAACAGTGCTAGCCGTGGATTTACAGAGGTTCGATAACTAAGCGTTATCAAACCTCTGTAAATAATTTACTGATTATAAGTTATTTGTTTTTATATCGCCCAGTAAATTGACATCTAGCTTTTTTATCTTTAAAAGCTCTTAACCCGACTCGCCTAGTGAATTTAATTGTTGAAAATACCTAGATGAATAGCTCTAGGCGGTGCTCCACCCCATGCTAGTATTCACCCTGTTAATTTAAGTGCGATTTCAAAATCATTTTATTTCAGTATAATATTTGTCTTTTGGTGAACCAAACCATTATAGCTGAGAGATGTAAACCTTTTACCCCAACGCTTTTATTATTGAAGAAATGGTAAAAGTAATTTCATTCAGCATGGTTGCCGCCGGCACACCAGTCGCCACCTGCATCTTCTTAAAGCCGAGCCCCTCCCCTCTCAGGCGGCGCAATGCTGCCACCACGGCGTCAGGCAGTGCCACGCATCCCAGGTTTTGGCGTTGCGCGCCAACGATGGCAGCGGAAGCACGTATTTGAGTAGACGTAATGGGATTGTCAGGCAGTGGCTGCGCGGTTGTTCGCATCCGGCAAAATCTCTGGCGGATGCCCCGCAACGAGCAGCTAACCAGAATTTCACCTCTGAACAGCTGCTTGAAAGCGAGAAAATAGAAGCTCGATTGTCAAGCTTCTGTTTTTAATCCGCCCGGCACGCTAAACTGAGAACTGCTGCAATCCCCGCGCACGGCCACCACTATGACCCAAGAACCAGTACCCGCGCTGCACCCCGGCGACACCGTGCCTAACGGCCCGTTGCCCGACGGCTCCACCCTGTTTGAGCGGCGCGGCCGGCCCGTTATTCTGGCCTTCGCCCCCACCGAGTGGAACCCCGCGCAGGCGCACCAGAGCGCCATTTTTGCGCGCTTGTCGCAGGAGTTCGGCAGTGGCGCCGCCCTGGCCGACGCGGCCCCCGAAGCCTGGCACGCACTCGACTACCGCGGCGAGCTCGCCGAGCGGCTAGGCGTGGCCGGGCAGCAGGCGCTACTGCTGCTCGATGAAGCCGGCGTGCTGCGCTGGAAAACAGTAGTGGAGCCCGGCCAGGAGCTACGGCCGGGCCAGGTGCTGGCGGCCCTCGAAGCCCTGCGACCCCTAGCCGCCGCTCCTTCACCCCTAGCGACCGCCTCCGAGGCAGGAGCCGCCACCGATGGCATGTCGCGCCGCATGTTCGTGACGGCCACCCTAGCGGCGGCGGCACTGCTGGCACTACCCACCTTGGTAGCGGCGGCTCCGGAGAACGCTTCCGCTAGCCCCACCCCCACCGATGACCGCCCCGCCATGCTCCCCATCGAACTGACTATTAACGGTAAAAGCCACCGCCTGCAGCTCGACCCACGCACGGCGCTGCTCGACGCGCTGCGCGAAAACCTGCACCTCACCGGCACCAAAAAAGGCTGCGACCACGGCCAATGCGGCGCCTGCACCGTGCATCTGGATGGCCACAGCGCACTCTCCTGCCTCACGCTGGCCGTGATGGCGCAGCACAAGGCCATCACCACCATTGAGGGCTTAGCGAAGGGCGATACGCTCCACCCTATGCAGGCCGCGTTCATCAAGCACGATGCTTTTCAGTGCGGCTACTGCACGCCGGGCCAGATTATGTCAGCCACCGCGCTGCTCGCCGACCCGCACACGCGCCACGGCTCAGCCGTGGAAATCCGCGAGGCCATGAGCGGCAACCTATGTCGCTGCGCCGCCTATCCTAACATCATCGCCGCCATCGAGGAGGCCTAACGCGGCTAGCCGCCCCGCCCCTACCTATGCATCCGTTTCAATACCAGCGCGCCGAAAGTCCCGGCCAGGCCGTGGCAGCCGTCGCCCAGAATCCCGAAGCAGTCTTCATCGCGGGCGGCACATCGCAGGTCGATTTGCTAAAGGAAGACGTGCACCAGCCTAGTTTGCTGGTGGATGTGGCGGGCCTACCGCTGCGCCAAATAACAGAATTTGAAGGCGGCGTGCGCCTCGGGGCCAACGCGACGAACACGGAGGCGGCATACTACCCCGCCGTCCAGGCGCGCTACCCGGCCGTGAGCGAGGCGCTGCTGGCAGGCGCTTCAGTGCAGATTCGCAACATGGCCACCATGGCCGGCAACCCCTTGCAGCGCACCCGCTGCCCCTATTTCCGCGACCTAGCCCAGCCCTGCAACAAGCGCACGCCGGGCAGTGGCTGCGCGGCCATCGGCGGCTACAACCACGTGCACGCACTGTTCGGCGCGTCGGCGGCCTGCGTGGCCACTCACCCCAGCGACCTCGCCGTGGCCCTGGCCGCCCTCGACGCCCGGGTGCAAACTACTGGCCCAGGCGGCAACCGTACCATCGCCTTCACCGACCTGCACCGCCTGCCCGGCACCACCCCGCACCTCGACACGACGCTGGCGCACGGCGAGCTGATTACCAGCATCGACCTGCCCGCCTTTGCGGGCCGCTCGCACTACCTCAAGGTGCGCGAGCGCGCCTCCTATGCCTACGCCCTGGCCTCGTGCGCCGTGGCACTGGAAATGGACGGCCCCAAAATCAAGCGCGCGCGCATCGCGCTCGGCAGCGTGGCCCACAAGCCCTGGCGCACCCCGGCGGCCGAGGCGCTGCTCGCCGGCCAGCTACCCACCGAAAAGCTGTTTCAAGCCGCCGCCGCCGCTGCCTTTGCCGCTGCCAAGCCGCTCGAACACAACGCTTACAAAATACCGATGGGCCGCAACCTGCTGGTGCGCGCTCTACTGGAAACCAGTGGCTTGCAGCCCCTAGCCGGCCCAGCCGGTACCGCCTTTGCGGCCAGTGTAGGCGGCATGGCCGGCCAAGTAGCTACTCCCAATTAACTAGCCAATATTTTTATGCTAACCGAAGCTACCGGGCAACCGCTCGACCGCGTAGATGGCCGCCTTAAAGTGATGGGTGGCGCGCGCTACACTGCCGAGTGGGACCTGCCGGGCCTCGCCTACGGCGCGCTCGCCACGAGTGCCATTGCCAGCGGCAAGGTGCGCGCCATCGAGGTGAAAGCCGCGCAGCAGGCCCCCGGCGTGCTGGCGGTACTCACCTATCTCAACGCCCCGCGCCTCCAGCCCATGCCCGACAAGGTAGGCGGCTCGCTGTTTCGTGGCGAGGGCGGCATTACCGAAACGCTGCAACCACTACAGGAGGCCACCATCGAATACGCCGGCCAGCCGCTGGCCGTGGTGGTAGCCGACACCCACGAGCACGCCCGCTACGCCGCCACGCTGGTGCGCATCACCTATGACGAGGCCAAGCCCGAGCTGGACCGCGCCACCGCCAGTCGCCAAACGCTGCCCGAGTCCTTTACCGGCAGCAAGGAGGAGCCGCTGCAAGTGACCGTGGGCGACCCGAAGGCCGCGCTAGCCGCCGCCCCGGTGAAGCTGGAGCGGGTGTACGAGTCGGCCATCACGCACCACAATCCCATCGAGCAGCTCGCCACCATCGCGCACTGGGAGAAGCGCAGTGGGGCTGACTACCTGACGATTTATGACACTACCCGCGGCGTCGATACGCTGCAAGCAGTTTTCGCCGCATCGCTGAATTTGCCCAAGGATAATGTGCACATTATCTGTCCGTTTATCGGCGGGGCATTTGGGTCCAAAGGCTGGCTCTACGCCCCGGCGCTGCTCACGGCGATGGCGGCCCGCGTGGTGGACCGGCCGGTTAAGTTAGAACTGCGGCGGCAGGATATGTTCAGCACGGCGGGCCAGCGCGGCGCCACCCGCCAAACACTTTCGCTAGGTGCCACGCGCGACGGCAAGCTCATGGCTTTGCAACACGATACGCAGGCCCAAAGCTCGATGGTGAGTGGCTACACCGAGCCCTGCGCCCGGGTCTCGCGCATGCTATACGCGGTGCCCAACCTAGGCTTTGCGCACCACCTCTCGCACCTCAACCTGCCCTCGCCCTGCCCCATGCGCGGCCCCGGCGAAACCGTGGGCGGATGGGCCCTGGAGTGCGCCATCGACGAGCTTGCCACCGAGCTCAACCTCGACCCGGTAGCGCTGCGCCTGCGCAACTACGCCGACAAAAACCCCGAAACCGGCAAGCCTTTCAGCAGCAAGCACCTGCGCGAATGCTACGCCCGCGGCCAGGAGCTCATCGGCTGGAACGCCCGCAACCCCAAGCCCCGCTCGATGCGCGAGGGCAACAGCCTCATCGGTTATGGCATGGCCACCACCATGTACCCCGCCGCCCGCCGCGAGGCCTCGGCCCGCGCCACCATCTTCGCCGATGGCCGCGCCCTGGTACAGAGCGCCACCCACGAGCTGGGCAACGGCGCCTACACCATCTTCCGCCAAATCAGCTCCGACGCGCTGGCCCTATCCGTTGACAATGTGCGGTTTGAACTCGGCGATTCGGCTCTGCCGAAGGCGCCCACCACTGGCGGCTCGGCCACTACGGCCACCATCGGACCGGCCGTCACGGCGGCTAGCCAGGCGGCCCTCAGTGCCCTCAAAAAAGTAGCCATCCGCGACACGAAGTCGCCGTTATTCGGTGTGACCGAAGAGGCCATTGAGGCCCGCGACGGCCGCCTGGTGCGCAAGGCCAATGCTGCCCAGGGCGAAACCTACGGGGCTATTTTGCAGCGCGCCAAGCTGCCCGCTATCAGCGCCGAAGGCACAACCAAGCCGGGCGACGAGCGCGAACAATTCTCGTTTTACTCATTCGGGGCAGTGTTTGCTAAAGTGCGCGTAGACGAGGCCAGTGGCTCCGTGCGGGTGGCGCAGCTATGCGCCGTGTACGACGTGGGCCGCCTCATGAACCCGCAAACGGCGCACTCGCAATTCATCGGCGGCATGGCCATGGGCCTGGGTGCCACCCTTATGGAGGCTACCCACTACGACGTCCGCAACGGCCGCGCCGTGGTACGTAACCTAGCCGACTATCACGTGCCCAGCATGGCCGACACGCCCGACATCATTGCGGAGGCGCTCAACATTCCCGACCCCCACATTAGCACCCTAGGTGCCCGCGGCATCGGCGAAATTGGCTGCGTGGGCACGCCCGCGGCTATTACCAATGCCGTGTTTCACGCCACTGGCCAGCGCCTGCGCTCGCTGCCCCTCACGCCTGACAAGGTGCTCAAGGCCCTGGCCAGCTAGCGGCGCACGAGCACCGGTAGCGGCTGACAGTGTGAAGCATGCGGGCGTGAGTGCGGGTACGCTCTTTCGCACCTTTCCACCAAGAAAGACCTGCTCGACAGCGTCGACGCCTACGCTATGACGCAGTTGTAGCAACCCCTGCTAGCGAGCCCAGGGTCGCCGCAGCGCTGGGGGCACTTACCCGGCAGCATTTAGGTGGCATGTTGCCCGTTACGGCACCCGCCGTCTGCGGGCCGAGCTGCACGCCAAGGGTTACCCAGTAGGCCGCTGGCGCATCCGCCGGGCGTTAGCCGCCGCGGGCTTGCGCGCCCAGCAACCGCGCTCGTTTGTGCCCCGCACCACCGATTCCGACCCCAATGTGCGGGCGGCCCCGAACCTGTTGCTGAGCCAACCCGTACCCACCGCGCCTAATCAGGTCTGGGTGGAGGACATCACCTACTTGCCCAAACAGGGTGGGGGCTGGCTCTACCTGGCTACCTGGCTCGACCGCTACTCTCGCAAGGTAGTGGGCTGGGATGTGCGTGACTCTATGCCCGCAGCCCTGGTCAACGAGGCCTTACGTCGCGCGCTGGCCGTGCGTCAGCCAGCAGCTGGATTGGTCGTCCATTCCGACCAGGGTAGCCAGTACTCCGCGACCAACTTTAAGGCCTTAGCAGCTCGTCACCAAGCGGTGCAAAGTATGAGTCGGCGCGGGAACTGCTACGATAATGCGCACGCCGAATCGTTTTGGAGTCGGCTCAAAATCGAACTACTCGCCGGCGGCAGCTTCCGCAACCTCACCGAAGCGCGCCTGGAAATCAGCCACTACATCGCCTACTACAATGCTGAACGGCGGCACTCTGCCCTCAGCTACCTCGCCCCCAATCACTTCGAAACCCATTTTCAAACTGTGTCCCAACTCTATGCAGCCTAGCTAGACCACCTCAAGTAGGGATGTATGTGGCTCCATCAACACCAAACTTCTTGGTTTATAATGGTATAAAGCCTAAAAAAGCACGTAATGCTATTTTATACTTGCAAAACCGGGGGTTATTTCCTACACTCCCTTCCTTTTTTTGTACTATTCACCTGGTTAAATAGCCAGAAGGGCATGAGCACAATGAAATTTATATACTTTACTACTATATTGTAACTACTAATTTTATGATAATTTCTGTAATATTGCTACTTATAAACTATGCACTACCAGTTGCTTGATAACACTGGTTAGTCTTGGCAGTGTGTAATCTTTGGTCACTTCGTGGTTTTTGTAATAGCTGACAAGTATCTAACACACAATCAATTACTTATCTAAATTCTATCTCAAGCTACACTAGCTTATCTGCTTGCCCAGAGTTTGATGACTAAGTACTTATGACAGGCGATATGCAAAAAACACAGCAACTATTACAAAAACCACGAATTGCCAGCCAATAACAAAAAGCAAAATAGCCAGCGCTCAACTACTTCATTAGCTAGCTACTATTCGCAATTGCGTCTCTAAAGCGGCAATTTTAGTTTGCACTTCAGCTATGGCTACTGCCCGAGCTTCTTCGGTGTAAGTAGTAGCCGTATGCACGAACCGCAGGCTAGTACGGGCATCTTCTAACTCGGCGAGCAGCTTATCACGCCGTGGCCCAATCGAACGCCGCCCCAATCCTGGCTTGCCAGGCAAAGTGGTCGTAGACCGAGAGGGACGCTGGGAGGCCTCAAACTCAGCAAGCAGTTGCTGCTTGGTGACAGCAGTGAATACGGCGCCAGCGAGGCTCTTAATTTTACCAGCCTTATGTTTTTCGCATTGCACCCGGATGACATAAGCTACGTAATCCGGGGCGACAGCACCTTGCTTCACTAGTTCCAACAACGTTTCGAGGCTACTGGCAGCCAGCTTCATGTCCAGCAACTGGCAATGCCAGTCGGGTAATGGCTCACCAGCCAGCTCAGCCGCTGCCAGCGCAGCCTCGGGTAAGCTAGCCAGCGGTTTAAACATCATTTTGATGTGCGTGACACGCTTGGCCCCGCCCGCCCGCAACAGCTCGTACTCAAAAGGCAAGTCCGTCTGGCTCAGCTCCTGCTGAGCTTTATCAAGCACCCGCAGCCGGAAGAGCGGAAACTGCTTGTACTGCCCTTCCAACCCTAGAATACTTTTCAATTCATCCACACCCAACGTACGGCTGCCAAAGGTTCCATATTCTTTGAGCAGCCAATAGATGCGGTAGGAATGCGGGCTCTTGAGCTTGAGCAATTGCACGACCTGGGCCTTCGTAAAGTTCTGATGCAGTTGCAGCAGATAAGGCATTACCTCATCGTTGAAGCGCACTCGCAACGCACCTTCAGCCCCCCGGTACTTGGCATAAGCCATCAGGGGAAGTAAGTCGAAATCGGGCGTAGCCGCTTCGCCATCCCGGCGGCCGCGGCGCCGGCGCCGCCCCCCTTCCTCTGCGGGCCGCTCAATGCGCAACACCCGGCTTACCAGCAGGTCACACATGGCTTCCACCTGCTGATAATCTTTTACGCTGGGACGGCGCCCGGAAAGGGCGACTACCTCCGTCAGCGGCACGAACAT
>Ga0160429_1000419_pt1 | contig 41825 bp, 40 predicted proteins | sample SolpanmetagenomR_FD_108199 | JGI IMG/M metagenome (GOLD analysis project Ga0160429, IMG submission 108199) | Solar panel surface microbial communities from Lawrence Berkeley National Laboratory, California, USA - R | ecosystem: Engineered > Built environment > Solar panel > Unclassified ... | reverse complement strand
TGCCAAAGCTGTAAGCAGTCAGCCAATCTTCAATGCTGGAACCGAACGCTTTGTACGTGACTGGCGTTCGACCATCCTCACAGTCACTGTACGAGATTCACGTGATCGTCAACATGATCCTATTCTTGGTGTCGTACCACTCAAGCTTTCAGATATCCTCGATACTCGATCACAAGTAACAAGATGGTATCCTCTTGATGGTGGCATTGGTTTCGGACGTATTCGTATTTCCCTTCTCTTCCGCAGTGTGGAAACTAGACTGCCGCCTCGACAACTCGGATGGGATGTGGGCACTTTCGAGTTCACTTCAGATCGTGTCGTGGCGTTGAACTATGCTCACAATGCTGCTATCAAGATGCGCACTGGTGGTAGCAGTGGACGTATTGGGCGCACTGGATCGCATAAGCTCGAACAAGGTAATGGTCACTACTGGGATCTTGTTACGAAAGGACACAAGAACGACGTCAAACTTCCGGTCAAGTACCGCTACCGTTCTCCCGTCGTCTTTGAGTTTCACCTCGCCAATCACCGCCACGCTGATGCATACGCCCTTGTCTGGTTACAAACGTTCATTGACAACGAAGACACACCTGTGGATGTGCCAATCTGGAGCTGTAAGAACGCAGCTCGTCTTTACCAAAACTACATCACCGAAGAATACCTTGCAAACGCCTCACCAATAGAAGGTCTCGAGGACATCAAAGAAGTTGGCCGTCTCCAATTCCGCGGCCGCTTCAAGGCCGGCACAGACGAAAGCCACGAAGCTTTCATCGCCGACAACAACACGCGGGAAACGTTCGAAACATGGGAAGCCTGTCTTGCAGAAGGCGTGCGCCAGAAGATTGTCGAGAAGGAAGTCCCCGAAGTCGTGCAGCAATTGCACGACGAATCACTTGTGGAAGCACGCGACGTGCTTAAGAATGCGGACGAGAAGGAGAAGCAGAAGTGGTTGACGCGGGATGGTGCCGATTGGAGTGGCGCATTTGGGCATGACCCGAAGGCTTACATTAACACCGCCACGGGACAGAAGAAACGCGAACCCGGCGCTGAGCAACCCATTCATGACCCTTATGCCCCTAGTTCCGACGATGAAGATGACGACGACTCCGATAGCGATTTAGGAGTCATGGACGGCCGGAATATGTCGTCAGAGGCCCGCCGCCATGGTGGCGTTGGCGGCGATTCTAATCACGGCGGAGCACACTCTCGAAACGTGGATGCTGGGCCGACGAATGGACAGTATGGTGGCAAGGACACGATTGATGCGAATAATACGTATGACGATGATGTGAATAAGCAGAATAAGAGGACGGAGGAGAGGAAGCATAGGGGACTGATGCAGTGGAAGCCCATGCGGAATCTGAAGTTTGCGAAGGATGAAGGAAAGATTGGGTTGAGGAAGTTGAAGAATAAGGTCACAGGGGGTTTGGATGGGAGACAGCCCGATGTTGAGACGGAGACGGGTATGTAGTCTGGTGTGGGTCGTAGATGCTAGAGAGCTGTAGTTGTTATGATGTGGGAAGGAAGTGTTGTCGATGAGGCGTCGAGGAATTGCATGATATCCATGATGTTTGTAGTCTTAACGAAGATTTGTATGACCAAAGCACTTTGTTTTTGGACCGAGGAATTGCTACAGATCCAATACATTTCCGATGGTGATCATTGGAGGAGGATGTCATCCTCAATCTCAACATCAACGTAGGAGGGTGTTTGCTGAAATTGGGAAGGAATTAATAGGTCGAAAACATCGCAGGCTTACTTGTCTACATAACTTACATGATCAATGAGTGAGAGGAACGCTCAACTCAGATGATCGGTCTAGTGTGGACGTCAAGCTAACGAGATTGGTTTACCCTCCTTCAATTTTGTCTTCTTGTGGTTTCAAGCAAGAAGACGAATCGAATTCAAGTGTGCTTCGCCATGAATGCGAAAATCTGCGCTCGTACTTCTACGATATATTGTCCGCTTTGTAGTTCCCTGCTTTCTTACCATGTCCATGCCCATCTATGTCACTTGTCAAGCGGACTTATGATCGCTGAGACTTGTGCTGGATGAGTTGTTCTGGGGCGCGGTTGTTGTTGTTGCTGTGATTGTTCTTGGGCAGTAGTCTTGAACACCTCTGCAGAGTATGCATTCCCTCTTCCACTCTGCGGTTCGACCGGACATGCGTGCTTGCGGATTGCCTTGCTTGCCTTTGTGTTATGATAGATTCAGGAACTCCTCGTAAGCATGCAATGGTGACAGAAGCACGCAGATGAATCTGTTCCGACTCTGCCGTACCCATTCACCTCTCCCCTCCTTCATCTAACCCCACCACTCGGAACGAAATTACATCATGGTCGTAGTCCCACTCATTCAGCAACAAACTCCTCCATCTCAAACCCCACACTCCTCCCCACCGTCACCGCATACTCCCACCCAACATTAACCCTCCACCTCGCCCCCGCCTCCACCACATCCCCTGCTGTCGTCCCACCCCTAACCAACAATCTCAACCCCGTCAGCGTCGCAACCTGTATATACACATCCGCAGTGCTTGGCGCTTTATTCGGCACAATGGCGTGAAAAATGGCCAGGAGGCGTTCGAGCGGGAATGGAGATGCTGCAAGCAGTCGGCGGGGTATTTTGCGATTGCGGGAGGTGGAGGGGTTGGTAAGGGTCGTGCTTGTTGTGCTTGTAAGGGTGGAGGTGGCGCGGCTTTTGCTTGTGAGCGTGGAGGAGGGGTTGCGAGTACGTTTTCGCTTTGCGCTGGCGAAGCGGGAGAAGTGGAGGGCGTCGGTACGAGGCGGGTTGTGGGAGGCGAGGTAGGCGGCGCAGAGGAGGTATTTGGAGTAGTAGGGGAGGTCGTGGGAGGCTATTCGTTTAAGTAAGTTGGATGATTAGATTGAAGTAGGAAGACTATTGTCGAAATCAATGATGCACTTACGTCTGGTGATGCTTGAGATTGGTTTGGGGACGACTCGCTCAATCAACGTGTCTTCATTCTGGAAGAGTGCACGACGTGCTACTAGGATCTTGGAGAATTCGCGGGGATGATGCACTCCCTCGAGAATAGAGGCTGTGAAGTCAGGCCATAGCTTGTCTGCTAGCGAGCGAAAGCTGAGGACGTCGCGGGCGGTGTTCTTCGCTAGGGAGTCCCATATTGCGGCGCAGAAGCGTGGCCATAACCAGTTTGCGTCTTCGGCGTGTTGAGCTGGCGTGTAGTTTGCAGGTAGCTCTGCTTCGGCTGGATATATTGGTGGTGGTGTGAGTGAGAGGATTTGAATAGCTTCGCTGCGGGTATATGATGTGAAGTGGATGTGTGGCGTCCCTGAAGTGTGTAGCATGCGTTGGCGGGCGAAGCTGACGATGAAGACAACGACAAGGTTGGGTATCTTTTTGCATGTTTTAGTACGAGGTTCCAGTCACGATATAGTGAATAGACTCACTATCTCACTCAGCCTAGCAAGAGCAGGTAGTAGTGTGTGTGGTGCTTCGCGTTGTTCATCGACGCCATCAAAGACTAGCACAAAGTTCTGTGTGCCACTAAGCAGTGTTTGCAGGTGTACAGTCAACACGCTCAGACTCTCTGTTCGAATGTATCTGCTTCGATCTATCGTCTGTCCGGAGGCAGTCTCCAATGCATCAAGACATGCTGAAATGGTACGCTCGAGGAGATGTCGACCTGTGATGCATTCTTTGCATGGTATAATAGCATGAAGGAGAGCACTTGAGTCGAGAACATGCTTCACTAGACTCGTCTTGCAGGTTGCTTCAGTGCCATGGACAATGAGTGATGGCGGGGAGGGAATCAGAGGCTATCACGCAGTTAGTGAGCCATGGCAGAAGTAGGAGAGGGCATCACTATTACTGAAAGAAGACACGATAATTGCTGAATCTGTTGCTGTCGACACGGGTATTTTAGGTTTAGTTTTTCTAGCTGTGCGTGCATTAATGGAACCATTGTTGTCTGGTAAATAGACGTGACTACATGAAACACGTCTGTAGACACTATTATATTGATAGAATATTGACCTTCCATATCCGGTCAGCATAATTCCCTTTTGTTTTCCCTCTTTCAGGTCGCACAGCTTGTTTGCCCAACCAACCATCTCAAACGTTCTCTTTGGCTATCTAGTCATCGCAGAACCGTTCTTGATCGGACACCATCTTGTCGGGAGGTCACAGTGGGAGAAGTCGGAGTAGAAAGATAGGAGATATACTAGAAGTGACAGCCTGCATACCTTCCGCAAACAAGGGCGGAGGAGGCTGAAGCTGCCAGTCACAGCCATGCTGTCCTGAAGCGGAATGTGTTGGCGGTGGGATGTTGTCAGTCTGCGTTTCATTTTCTGCGGCACGCTTATCTCGAAGCTTCAATGGTCAGATGGCTTACAACAACACTGTACGACGACGATAAGCCTGAAGTGACGAATACTGGAGCTTTTCTGATCAATGTATTGATGGAGAGTCTCACCATGACAGACTCAGTCATAAATGGCTGATCTCATGCGCATGCTTGGTCATACTGTGTAACTGTGTAACTGTGTTCGCTGTCTTCGACAACCACGAGCCCCAAACAGTGTCAAACAACGTCAGATCAATAGCGGTCGGACTTGTTCAGAATCAAGCAATTGGCAAGCGCAACGAGGAAGCAACTAAGATTGCTTGAAAGCATCGTGATGTAGCTTCATGAGGTTATGCTCGCCATTGTTGGGGTCTGCCTGGTTTGCGACTTGAAGTGAAAGGCACGAGTATCAGAGAATGGTGAAACACCTTTCGATTGTTCTCATGATCTCATTCCATCAGCTGCACTTGGATCGCTGCGGCAGCACACTCCTGGTGGCGACTATCTACCCAGCCAGTCAGTCAATGGCTCTTTCCCTGTTTGATAGTGTGACACTAGAAGGTCACACCGACCCAACTTTGTGGGTCGCGTGATGCCAAACCAGCTCTCGCAACAAACACTCTTATCAGAGCTGTTTGGCACTTTATATATATACATCATCTCAACACCTCGCCATCTCATCTTTCAGCTCACAATAGCATCTCCATCGAAATCTCCCACAATCGACACAATCTCGAACCTCCGACACTTCGCAACGATGACGAGCAAAACCACTGGATCTGAACAATGGAAGAGCTTGGAAGATCTCTCAAGGCTTCGCACAAGAACGACACTTGGTGATGAAGTCAACCACATCAGAGAAAGTAATAGCGCGCCTTGTCTGCAGGGCCTTGATCACAACAACCTCGCACATGAGGGAATCTTTGTCCGTGACTATGGTACCTTTGTTACACCTTTCGCTCTCGGGTTGGAAACGGGAACGGGCGGAGGCGTAGGCAATATCGATGCAGTAGGGGCGAGTACCACAACTCAGGCTCCTCCAGTACTTCATCCCGACACTCTCCCGCCTTCAGAACCAGCAAGTTCAGCCAGTCTCTCCAGTGGCATCCCAAGCCGTGCTACTTCGGGATCCTCTCTCGCCTCAGGCGAATTACTCACCAAGGAAGACCTCCAGCAAGTGTCACACCTCCGTAACACTATGATCACCTGGTCTGAAAGCAGTGATTCCGAGGATGATGAAGGATTGGAGATGAAAGTTATTGTTCGAGGAGGTCGTGGCAGAAAAACCTGACAGTAGTAGTCACATGGGTGTGTGGTTGAGAAAAGCTGCATTGAGATGTTCAGATCCCAAAGGGATCCGCTTGAGATGTGCGCATTAGAAGTCTTTGGGTGAGAACTTTGGGCTACCGGTATGCTTCACGGATATATCTCATTGATTCTCTTACTGATGTTCTTTACAGACTTCCTGAATTCACCGCAATAGGATGGAGGAGAGCAAAAGGTTTCCAGGGGCTAACAAGTAGTGGTGCGAAGCATACCGCAATGATATCAAAAGATCTCGCGATCTTTCTTGACCACACGTCGCACATAAGTTCCCCACTCTCAGGATTGTTCTCCTCTCCTTGCTCAATCATCATATATACAGCACTGCTCTTTGCTGCCTTCATAGCGTCGCTGCCTTCGAATTACCTCAACGAACTCCATCATCACCCAACACCACAACCTCACGCATTAGCCAAGGAATTGAGCTTCGCAGGTTTCCTGGTGTCTTGTCGATGAGGAATGAGCAGCACCATGGAACCGAAACAGCTCAGCTGACCCCATTGGCCAGGCGACATCTCCGCCTAGTGGAACTCATTGGCAGTGATTAGCCTAAGATAGCAACCAAGAACGTTTCGCAACAAACTTGCAAGCACAGAACGAGTCTCATGGGGTTGCAAGAGTGGTAGTAGACGACAAGGCTCGCGTGTTTGAACGACTTACGCAATTTGCCTCAGGGCAGATGGCTGATCGACAGCTACTATACGTCAACAACGTAAGGATGGGCCGCCTCAAGCGCACACTTGCTACCGTGGATGGTGAAGCCCGTTGTGCGAGAAGGCTTCGAAGGTTGCTCAAGTCCCTCGTCGATAGACATTGACATAAACGATAAGTACCGTATGGAAGAAGCCTTACCTCCCCAGGTCGCAGCGCCTCAGACACGTTGTGGGTTACAATGACGAAGCTTACGATAGACCAACCTTACAATGCCTTCCTCAGATCCTCTCTCAAGGTGAGAAGATCACCGACTGCCCTGCGATCATCTCAGACAGTCTCGGTTAATCGGAACTCACTGATCTAGCACGTCAGATTCTTCTCGGAACTAACACACTTTTGTCGTGGCGCTGTCATACTCGAGTATGACAGTGTGAATTGGTTTGGGTCTGTTAAGTCTGGTGTTGGGGGTGTTCAGGAGGGTTGGTAGGATGGCCTTTTGAACGGCTTCTTCTGTTCCAAAAGCAGCGCGTGGCCAGGGAATTGTGCTCTGCTGTCGTTCATCTCGTCAAAGTGTCGCATACCAAGCACTCTTCAAGTTCATCGAACTTTCATCAAAGCTCTCTCTAACTATACCACTCTATCAACTCTGATACATTTACAATGCTTTCAACACGCTCTACGACTTGCCCCCTACCGGGTAATACCATCATCGACGAAGCTGCAGGCGTTATCGCACCTGCCTCTGCAAGGACTGACTACGTAGACTTTGAGTAACATCGACGATCAATCGAAACTTGAGCTATCTTATTAAAGTCTTCAGTCGTTCGTCCAAAAATCATTGTAGGTCAATTTTGCAGAAGAATCAACATTCTTGACAAAGCCAGCGCTCTCGGTAGCGGCTACGATTACTCTGCAACAACATTCTCCACAAAGTGAACTGTCTTCCCCATGCATTCTCCCTAGCTGACCAGAAAGGCTCGGCATGATCTGCGATGACTTCCTCATGTTCCACAAAATTCCACTCGATACGGTTTTGTCCTTTTCCTAAAAAGAGTCCTACTGCTCTTTTCATCGTAACTGTAAACTCTGGAAACATCCCTGGTCTGACGGTGATGGCAAGGAGGAAAGCACAATCAATGATAACTTATATAAGTGTAGCGAGCTACTTATTCACTGCTTTTACCAGCTCCAGTCTTCCGCGTGAACCACTCTCTATATTCGATGTAACGACATAGAGGACGATACATACTACGCATAGTAGCGAGACTAGAGCTGTAGGGGCAAAGTACCGTTCGAGTCTATGGACGCGGTATCTGTTCTTCTCGAACAAAGACATGCCCTTTAGCCCTGCCTCTTCAAGCTCGCACAAGGTGGAATAGTAATCCCGTCGCTTTTTTTTAACCACTGCATAGTCACTTGATCCTTCTACTTATTAGATTCGTGCATGGCTGTTCGCTGTGCTACGAGCTGGCGACTGATGCGGTTGAAAGTTTGCTGGTATGCTTCTGCATCTATAGGAGGTAATAACTGCCCGTGGGCCGTGGGAATAGTAACGAGACCTTGATGTGAGGCGGAAGTGTGGAAGAGGCAAGTACAGGAAGAACAAAAGATGATGGGATAGGTAGAAATTAGTGGCGTGCAGTACACCGTGAGGATATCAGAGATTGATTGAATCAAGCTTCTCATATGCATCCCCATGAACTATACATTTGGATTTTTACTCCGTGCCCTTCATCACTATTAGAGACAGGGTTATGAAGTCCACTGTGACCAGCGTTGAACGTCCCCACCCCGAAACATCAATCGTGGTCTGGTGATGGTCGGACGATGGTCGGTGATTGGTTTTGAAGGAATTGAAGTATCTGGGTGACGGTCGGATGAAGAAGAAAGGAAGCAAATCAGAGATTGATGTTCTCAAAAGTCTTGTCTTGTGTGTTGCAGAGGAAGGAGCGAAGAACTCACTCAAATTAGGTGAGCGCATATACCGAACATCGGACTTAGTCAGATTGCTACACAATGGTACATTCGACTTCCTCGGTCGAAGTGATGACCAGGTGAAGCTGATCTACCTTCTCTCACGCACACTCCCTAGCAACCTGCTCCAAACACTTCACATACTCCTCCACGCTCTTCGCCCCTTGCAGCGTAAAATCCCTCTTCCGTCCCTCCACAACCACCATCGGTACACTATCAACACCATTTCCCTCCTCCTCCCCCACCAATCTCTTCACCTCCGCCAATCCCACACTCTCATCCCCCACCAACTCCTGTGCTTCCTTCTCATCCACCCCCGCCACCAAACTCGCCTTTAGCAATGTCTCCCGCGAACTCGGATGCGCCTGCTGCGTAAAGTACGCCGTGTACAACGCATCTACAAATCGTCCTGCCAATTCCGGGCCATACCGCTTCTGGTACAATTGGATCAAGCGGTGGGCTTGCAGCGTATTTGCGATTGTGCCGTTGAAGTCGAAGGGAACGGGTGGGGTTTCCTGGGAACCGAGATGCGTCATCACGGTGGTGTATTTGGTCATTAGCTCGTCGGAGTCGTGGTATTTTTCGGACTTGTACCAGGTGTATTTGTCGTGGCCGTCGGCGGACATGGTTGGGTAGAGCTGGAAGGAGGAGAAACGGAGCGTGAATGTTACGGCGGGGTCGGTGAATTGGGCGAGGGCGGTGCGCAGGCGGAGGAGGGCGAGGTAGGTCCTGTGGTGGGAGTTAGGTGGTGTGAGATGGGAACGGGAGTGGGTTTTGCAGAGTTGAGTGGCCTTTTCTTCTGGTGGACGGTTGTGCTGTGCTGGGCTGGGCTGGTTTTCTTGGGAAAGAGAGATGGAACATGGAAAGCAAGTGCGAAACATGGAGAATGACGAGCATGGGAAACGTACCAAGGACATATGGTGTCCAGAGTGAAAGTGATAGTGCTCTCGTAAGGCATCTTGCTTGTACTGCGGTAGACAGATGATGTTTGCAATTTGTTTTTATGTTTTTCACAAGGCGCACTGTGGAGATGTTGCGGTAGCAATGAGAAACACACGGACAGATAGACAAAAAAGTCGTAAAGGTTGTCTGTATCAGGAACAATGGCGAAGGCAAGCGAGTAGTGGTGGTCTTGCTTAACCCCGCATCTGATCGACTTCGGGTGAATGGGCGCAACGTCCATTTTCAAATAGAGGTGAATAACTGCTTAGAATATTGTGATGACGAAGTAATTCCATGCCACATAAGCTAGCTCATATTCTTCTGATAAGGCGAGGAGCATGACCAGTATCGACACCAATATTGCTTGTATTCGGAGATCATACAAAGCACGGTCAGTGGGAGAGAACACTCGATATATAAGTGTCCATTCTTGACAGTCAACAGCATCACGAAGTCTAGGTCATCCGTGGGATATTGGGTGAGTGTTATGATTATGTTTGATGAATTCGTCAAGGATTACATAAATGGACTACAACGGAGGGATTTATTCATAGAGGTGTAGCTTAAAGTTCGGCATGAGATAAGACTGCGTGGTGATGAAGTGGAAAGTGCGTTGTTAGTCGGACCTCGCAGATGCTGGTGGCATGGACGGTTCGAAGGACTGCCTGAATGGCCACCTGCGACAGGAGGAGACACAAATTTTGGTGAAACCTTCACTGCAAAGGGATTCTGATAGTCTATATTTCTGATTTGATCTCAGGAAGCAAAGTGCTCAAACGCCAGCCGCTGGCTATGCTGTATCTATTAACCTTTCGTGATATACATACAACGTGCATCAAATGTACATTTTACTCGTTATAGTGATAGACCTGGATAGAAATGTTCAGTCAACTTCCATGTCAATCTGTCAAGTAGCAATCATCCAATACTCACATAATAGTTGGGCAATCCCCACGACTTCCATCCCAATCTCGATGCCATCTTAGCGAATCCTTCTGTCTCAATAAGATGGTAGAAGGCGAACGGAGGGAACATTGCCCCATCACGATGCACTTCAGCCTTGACAAGCAAGGCCGTTCCACCCACGCCATCCAGCTCGACTTCGTTGTTGGCATCACCTTCGCTCTTGCCCATGAATGCCATTAGAGATCGATAAGTCGCCATTTCAGCATAACCTTCGAGCAAGATGTCATCCTTGCCCATATCTCTGGCCAGTGCTTGAGCATTTGGGCTGTCTACCCAGGAATTATAGTCGTACGGTCTTACATCCATAGCTTTCTTGTTGTCATCGTAGTAGCGCTGGAAGCAATTCGGTACAATGATGGGCTTGTTATGTGAGGCCAAGTCTTGTATCAGTGTTGTTGGTGTCTCGACAATATCAGAATCAAGCCACAGAACCCATGATGTCTCGGGTCCTAACGTTGTGAATAGTAAGGAGTTTCTTGCTTTGGCCATCGCTGCACGTCTAATCTTTTGGTTGTCCATCTTATGTCTTTCTGCTTCCGATTGTGATTGTAATGGAGGGTCAAAGTCTTGTCTAAGAATGGAGATGCTCTTGAACTTTTTCCCTTCTCCCATGGCTTGTGTACGTGCGATTGCTTCTTGTAGCCGTTTCGTAGCTGCATTTCCAGCACTATCTTTCGGTGTGATAAATCCTAAGGAGATGAGCTCGTGTGGGTAGTTGAGCTTCATCAAGTTATTCCAGTAACCGTCATAGAATCGAGAGAGTGGTGTCAATATCAGGACAGTCTCTTGATTCGTGATTGGGTCTTCTGATGTAGTCACATTGTTGAGGTAGTAATGTACTACAGGTGGAGGAGGTTGTCTTTCTGAAGGGTCTTTTGGTTTGTAAAATGGCAAAGAAGCTGGTGACAATATGCTGCTTGCTGCTTTCGTAGTTCGCGCTCTTAGACCTGTCGCGTCGCCGCCTGATGAGCTAAACAGAAATATGACGAAGCCGAATAATAGAATACCGGCGAGAACATAAGTGATTGGATTCGTTCGCCGTAATGCTCGTTGCGGACCCATGCCTGTGTGAGATTGTGCGCGAGGACGCGATTCGAATTGTGGTATGGGGCAAGAAGGATGTAATCCTGCTCCCTGAGCTAGGAGCGTGCGAAGTAGTCGTTCTTTTGTCGAAGTCGACGCGGTCAACAACCTAATTCAAGGAAAGTGTATTGCAGATCGCGGTCCTTCGGTCCGTCGTTCAACCTGTAATTGCAATGTCGCTACCGGAGCTCTGCAGTCCAAGCTGCATTGGAAGAGCACAAGGCTATATTCGAGCAAGAAAACAGCGAAGGATAGTTTGGTTGAATACAAAGCGCTTTACTTTTGGAAACAATATTGTCGCTGTCCTGAAACAAGGACGTTGAGAAACGGTTGGTGATATTCAGCTCATCTCAGGGGAAACCTCCTTTCATGAGGCCACTAAAGATATATGGGCAAGCTATACGAGCGAATCAATTATCTATGCCATTATTTACATCTATGCTAGAGCCGCTTCCTCTGTCAACCACTGCCAGTTCGAGAGGTATATTCATTGTTTCGGCAAAGGTCTTTTCAAACCATCATTCTGCTTGGAAGTGGGCGGCACAAGTTCTCCTTCTAAGAACTTCCAGCCTTCTCGTTGCATATCTTTCCACTTTCTGCCAACCTGCCATCTCACCAAGTCTCCTGTTGCCAGAGCATCTTCTCGAGAATCATGCCCAGCAGAACCATGACCGATTTGGATGTCCCTATCGAGTACTTGCTTTGCCAAAGCCTTCAGAGCTCTTCGTCGTGGTAAACCCGAAGGATGTGGAAAGAGGAGCACAGTATCGACAATCGTAGGATGTATGATTCTTGTCGTGTTGAGATCGTTCTCAATGGCGTGACCGAGAAGTGGTGTTTGAGGGCAGAGCAGCTTGAACAGTAAGTCTCGAGCTGCTTGGGGAGATTGCACAATCCGTAGCTCTTTGCTTTCCGCCGCTGAGTCTTTTGCATCTTCATATGGTGCTGCAGCTAGAAAGTCTCTGGGGTAGATACCGGAGTATCGAGAATTAAGATCCAATACTGCTCCAAGTGGACGTACAAGCACGTCCAACAGGTCTTCACCATTTGGCCAAGATATTGCTGTAAGTCGTATGAGCTCCAGGCCATAAACCGTGTAACCCATCTCACAGTCATAACACACTGCACTGTTGGGCACCACATTTGAATTCTCCGGAGTACACTCGAATTGTAGAACGTTTGCAAGTCGAGCAGGGTCTTCAATCTTGAAGACATGGGAATCAGCATATACACACCCCACTGAGGCGCCCACCGGTTCATTGCAACAATTGTATGTTTTGTCTTTTGCGCCAGTGTATCCCCCTGAATTATTACGGTCAGGATACGTGATACGACCATGGTGGTATCGACATCTGCCACCACTAGTCAGAGCGCCATCCTCACGCCGCTCTGGGAAGACCTGAAAACGGGCTTTGCATCGATCACATTGTTCCCAGCCATCAGACTTGTCAACAGCTTCATGAGCTTTCTGGATCTGCGCTGCTGTTGGAGGCGAGACTACATAGCCATATTTGTCCAGGCCGGTCTGTGTTGCAACGAGATGTGGAAGGATCCGTAGCTCCTCCGATTTCGTTAGACCTGTCAGCAAAGGTCCTTTCGAGCCCGTTGTGCTAGGACTTGTGATCACTGGTGGCTGTACCTTTGCTACTTCCACTGCTTGTTGGCGGTCTTTTTTCCAATCTGCTAGTGTCATCTTCTTGTTATAAGCAACCATCCGTAGCTTGATGACATTGCCATAGACAGGACCATTCTCCTTAGCAATCTTTTCTTCCTCATCTAGGGCCAGCGTGATCAGTTCGCCATCTGTTAGTACTAGAGCTTTAGTGCTTGCATCAGTGCTAATCTTGGCCTCATTGTTGAGCCTGACCATGCCTTCGTGTAGCTTTTTCAAGTAAAGGTGTCGTGTCTGATGATTAGCAGGAGCTTTTTGTACCATTCTTGGATTCAATGTTTCTTGTGGCTTCGACTGTGTGGCAGGCGCTTTTTTCGTAGGTCGACTAAGGATTGGTCGCTCAGATCTTTTCACAGGTGGAGGTGAGATAGGTCTTTGTGCTGGAGTGATACCGCGTGCCTCTGAAGTGTTGCGATCATTCTGTAAACTGCCTACGCTGTACTCGACTTTTGTGTCTGGCATTTCATCATCGTTATCGAAATCGAATGACGTCGGTGCAGGTGCAAGAGCTCCAGTGAATACCTGAGCAGATTCCTCGTGGTTTGCCATAGGCCGCACAATGCTTGGACCTGGACTCAGCCTACGTCTTTTAGGTGCAGGTTCACGCAAAGAAGCTGCATCGTCAGTTACAGGTTTATGGCGGAAAATGCAGCGAAGCAAACTGCACTCCTCCTGTAAGGGGCAGTCAATGCTGCTGAAGCAGCCAGAAGGCGAGAACATTGGGAAGCGAAAAGGTTTCAGAAGTTTACTGTGACATTTAGAGGCGTCTTTTCCAAATCCTCAGGCTCTTTCGCTAGTTTCCACCCATAGATGCGATATGTGAGGCTGGCCGATGTCACAATTTTACCCGATTGTTACATCGAAGACGAAGGAAGACATGATGCACCACAGGGTTTCCACTATTGACGACACTGATCTCTGATAGCTCTTTCCCTTCTATGTTTGAGATTCAAGGATGCCATGCAGAACCCGTTTCAGCCCTGTTTTGGAAGAGCTTGGAACGGGACGATCTAAAAGCCGGCATGAGCATGTGTTCAACATCCTTGTGGCTTTGCAGATGCGCAGGACGTTCATCAGGACTTCTTGCGCGTTTGCCGCCTTTGCCTTCACGTCCTTCTTCGCAAACAGAGTATCATATAACGTGAATCAACTTCAGAATTTGCAGCCACCGAAGCCGGGAAAAAGACTCAGTTTGAAGAAGAATTTGACATCTTCCAAGATGAGCGACAAAGGCACCTGTCATCTCTGTGTCTTTGTGCATGGGTAGGCGCTTGTTATGTGACCTAAGCCGCCTCGTATACTGACCTTGTCTGCAGTCTCTGGGGCAATCCGTCTCATCTGGAGCGAGTAGTCCTGGCCCTCAAGGAAGCCTATCCCGATGAGCCCCTGGAGTTCCTAGTGGCGGAAAAGAACATTGGCAACTCAACATATGATGGTATCGAGGTTGGCGCAGAACGCGTTACACAAGAGATTGAGGACTACATCAAGAAGTTGAAGGACGAGGGCAAGAAAGTCGATAAGCTGAGCATTACTGGCTACTCCTTAGGAGGATTGGTAGGACGCTATGTGATTGGTCTACTGTATTCGAGAGGTGTATTTGACGAGGTCAAGCCATATGTGAGTCACCCGACGCCTCTGTAAGATTGATTACTGACACAAGTAGAACTTCACGACCTTTGCAACACCACATCTGGGCGTAAGAGCACCACTTGCGGGCTGGGCGAATGATATCTGGAACAACATCGGAGGGAAGACCCTATCGACTACTGGACTCCAACTTTTTACAGTCGATAAGTTTAGAGACACAGATCGACCACTGCTGGCAGTAATGGCGGACCCCAACAGTATCTTCGTCCGTGGTCTATCAGAATTCAAAAGACGAACTCTCTACGCCAACATCGTCAACGACCGGGCGGTGCCGTGGTATACAGCATACATAACAAGAACAGATCCTTTCGTCGATCTCGACGCAATCAATATCAACTACGTTCCTGGCTACGAGAACGTCATCCTGGATTCCAACAGTCTGGCCACGAAGAAGACCGAACAGCTTACATATCTCCAATCTGCATATAACACTGGAGCAAACATAGTCTCGAAAGCACCACTATATCTGCTCTTCGGGGCAGTCATACCAATAGGCGGCATGGCTTATATGGTCAACAGTGGCATTCAGAACTTCCGCAGTGCAGCACGTATAAAACTGCACGAGGAAGGCAAACTTTTCGAATCGTACCGCATGCCATTGTTGCTGGAAGGAGCGTCACGCAGCTCCGACCTGGCGATTGAGAGCATGAACGGCTCAGAGCCAGAAGAGTATCTTGCTGATGGGCATGGAGGTGTGCAAACAGAATCGATTAAGAAGAGTGAAAAAGGAAGCGCGAAGACGGATGCAGAAACGGAGGATGCAAAGTCTGAATTTCCAACCTTGGCGTTGACAGACGACCAGTTCTACATGATTGAGAACTTGGATAGGCTGGGGATCGACAAGTATGCCGTCCATATTCAAAAGGCGTCGCACAGCCACGCGGCTATTGTAGTCAGGACAACAAGAGCTGCATTCACGGAAGGCAAGATTGTGTTTAGACACTGGACGGAGAGATTCAAGCTATAAGCAACAGCAGTGTGGTCAACATTGGCTATCTGTCAATTCTGTTATGGCTCATCTCATGGCCCGCTGCTTATTATGAACATAACGACGGCTCAGACTTGTGATGCAATGCGGCCTTTAGGTGCTATGTGCTCTAGCACTAGCGGCATTGTTAATGATCTACGATTTGGTGTTTGGGTGTTTGAGAATCAGGAAGTATCCTACCCCGTTTCAAAATTGAGTATCCATCCAGTCATCTTCACAACCTAGGATATAGCTGAATACGTACTTTGATGGGCACTTATCCTCGACCCTACCTTATTAAGAGTGTAACAGGGTGGAGGGGGTCTAGCTAATATAAAAGTACTCCAGCACTCCTCGCACTAGGGTTTAGGAGAGTAGTATTGGAATCGGAAATCGACATCTGAACTGGGGTAGGTATTGGTAACTCAGGGTATGGCGAGTTCTCAGACAACACAAGCGAAGCAAAGCTGAGCAGTCTTGAATACACGTCGTTGTCAGAATTCGTGGAGGTGGGACTAAACTAGGACGGCTGTGAAGAGTGCCCATAGGCCTCCTGAATTTTACGAAAGGTATTAGATCACAAAGATTGTTTAAGGAAGAGCTTGAGATACTAGAGAAGGGCATAAGGTGAGTAGCCTGGAGAAAGTTAGGGTACTCTTCATATCGCTCTTTCCTCAGATCGAGTTACAAAGTTACAACGTTTCACAATTGTCTCAATTTGCGCTCATCGGAATATTCAAGGGTCTTCTTCTACTTCACACTCTCTCTTAAACACTTTTCATCTCCTTCCACCTCGATTCTTGCAATCAGTATTCCATCGAGTGTAACCATCTCTCTGTTTCTGTCGGACGGAGGGCCTCACACGATTGCAAACCTCATCTCACCTTCGCCATCCCACTGCAAAATCTTCAGAGATAGCAATCATCAAACAGCTCGGATCGTTGGCAACTATGGATTCCTCTATCGTCCCAAAGGGCATGTACATGCTCTATCATGAGGAAAGAAAGCGGTTTGTATTTAACGCTCTTTTCGCTGACTTGATCTAACACGACAAACTAGTTACCGCAAGATCAGCAAGGTGTACCAAAGCTCAACCCTACTACGCCTGCCGCCAGAGGTTCAAGTGTGTATTGGCCAATGGGTGTCCAGACGTAAGCTTCGCACTTTCCATCATACACCAATGCCAATGGTGAGCTAACATCTTTCTAGTCGGGAATGGCAATTCTCAGAACAGAACTGGTAACACCTTTCTGTCCCGCGAGATCTACAACTTCAGACTTGTCAGTAAGAAGCTGGCCTCCGTCGGTGCTTCGGTCATCGCCTTACACGCCCGGAACACTCCTCATAGTTCGTACAAGTCGATCCTTTTCGACTTCACCGATCGTTCACTTCAGGTCCTTGAGGCAGTCTCCAAGCAGAGCGAGTTCACCACCTCCATCTCTTCAGTGTACTTTATTCTGTGGCGCTTCAACCCTGAGATTCTCGACGATTCGATGGAATCTGCAAAGAGTGGTTCTCTCACACGTAGTAACTTCAACGAAGTCGAGCTTGTTGAGAGATGGCAGCAGCGTCAACAGTTCTTCCAAAGCGATAGACTCTTAAAACTGGAGGCTGTACTAGACAAGTTCACAAACCTGGTGGACTACAAATGGATCGAGAACGACTGCACCGCAAACTTCTTCAACAGGCGTCCCCGCAGATACGCTTCCTCGCTCATTCAATTGCCTGGACGCCAAGCCGAAGATTCTTTCACTCGAATGCTGGCAAGCTACAGCTCGCTACAGCGTCGCATCGATTGCTTGACATCCATCTTTGAAAACTTGACTCATCTTCACATTCTGGGAACTGCCGGACCCTGCAGTTGGAGCCCAGATAATCTCGTGTGGGAATCACTGATTGATAACATGATGAACTTGACTTGCCTGAGGCTCGAGGCTGCCATGAATGCGCAAATCTCTCTCACCGTCCTCACAAACGCCACACTGCCTCGACTAAAGAAGCTCATCCTCAAGCACTTCCAAGGAGCTGCGCACGTAATTACCCGTCATGTCATTGCCAGATTCTTGAAGAAGCATGCGTCCAATCTCAAAGACATCCGTTTTGCCTACCTTGGCCTTTCAGACGTCGAACATTGTCACCTTCTGGTTGAGATGCGCAAGTTGGTGTCTCACGCAACAGTGTCCGTCATCTACCACAACCATCACAACGACCTGACGCATGCAGCAATCGATGACCGGATGAGGACTTTCCTTGCTCATGGGAGAGGTGCTGGTGCTCACGATCACGACTATGGACGTTGTGTTATGAAAAGTACCCTGGCCACGTCTCCTTACGATGACAGTCCTTCAAAAATTAACACAGCTCACTCAAACAAGGCGACTGGTATCGAAGGTGGCAATGGAGCGAACAATGACGGACAGTCAGACAGAGAGAGTACCATCTCTCCTGTGAACATTGACGACGACGACGATGAAATGAATTCGGATAACGAGATCGACGACGATGGGATGGGTTTCTCGGATGAGGATGAGGAGGATGATGATTGAGCTGTGGATCATCTTGATAATATTCTCTATGGCTGGCTTCTATGCATTACAGCTTGCTTTCAGCTTCTTGTGGTATTTTTACTACCACCTTGCCCCAGGTCTCCCGCCCACCAAGAGCTTTCAATGCTGCAGGGACTCGTTCTAGACCGACAAATTCTTCGTCGGTAAAGCAGGTTCCTTTGAACTTTCCTTCTTTTATGAGCTTAAAGATTCCTTCCCAGACAGGAGCAATCATTTCAGGCTCGTTTCGTGTATATGCACCCTAGTTTATGTCAGCAACGTTGATAGAACAAATCATACGATAAACTTACCCAGTGAATGCCCACGACTGATGTGTTCTTGAGCAAGATTCTGTTTGTCGCAAGTTTCTCTATATCTCCACCAGCAAACCCAACAACGAGAAGTCTTCCATTCCACGCCGTACACTTCATACTTTGCGCCAGAAGTCCTACTGGATCATACACAATATCCACCCCTCGGCCTTTAGGCGTCAACTTCTTCACCTCTTGATCCCAGTCTTTCTTGTTATAATCCACGCAATGATCCGCTCCAAAGCTCTTCGCCACATCGAGCTTCTTCTTGGTGCCTGCCGTAGCTATCACAATCGCACCATACGCCTTAGCTATCTGCACAGCCGCCAATCCCACTCCTCCCGCCGCAGCATGCACCAGCACATAATCACCTGCCTTGATATTCGCCCTATGAACCAACGCCGCATAGCTCGTCGGCGCCGTCACAAACAATCCACTCGCATCGAAAAACGACCATCCCTCCGGCACTGGCAGTAGTACTTCCTCCGGCGCAGCGACTTTCGTTGCAAACGCACCTTGTGTTGCTCCAAACACTCTATCGCCTACTTTATACTTTGGCGTCCGGCCATTGGGGAGTCCTGTGGGTACTTGGATAACTGTGCCTGCGAATTCGGCGCCGGCGGTCCAGGGGAAGGGAGGCTGGTTTTGGTATTTGCCTCGGACTTGCAGGATGTCGAAGAAGTTTTGGGCGGCGGCGTGGTTGGCGATGAGGTATTGGGTAGGTTTGGGGGTGGGGTCGGGGAGGGAGGTGATTTTAAGTTGGTCGGGGGACTGTTTGAGGAGGATGGGTTAGTTGATGGGTGGGGTTGGAAAGGGTGGGAAGGGGAGGAAGTACGGTGACGTATTCTTTGACTTGAATGCCGCGCATCTTGAGTGGTTGATGGTGCTACAGTCACTTTTGGGTTAGAGGTCTGATGTGTGAGTGAAGTATAGGAAGCAATAAGGTGTACAAGGCAGTATGAAGTATACAGGTCAATGATCTGCATGCGGGGAACCGCGGTTGTTTTACGTAAGATTACGACTTCAGTTTCACATGTGTTTCAAGGTTACATCACGAGACAACAGGACAATATCACGTCCTACAGAGCAATAGCTTAATTCGAGATCTTTACTGATGACCAATATGATATCACGGTAGGCTCGAAACACACTACTCCTCCAGCCATCATGGCAGCACAGTCGAAAGTCCTTTCCACGAACGACCCCATCCTCTCCCTCTATCGACACTACCGTCTTCGTGCCCAGAAGCTCCTTGATCGCGTCCCCCGCTCCGCTCGCCTTATCGCTACCCTCAGTCTGCTGTTCTCAATCATCTTCAGTGCATACGGGGGGCAACGATGGTGGAAACGACATACAGCACAGAAGTTAGAGGAGCGTAAACTGTTACGGCGGAACTCTGGACTCAAGAGCAAGGATGGTTCGCGAACCATATTCGTTCCCTACAAGAACACCACAGCTCGTGTCAAGATATACCCAACAAAAGCAACCACTTTCGATGCTCATCGACGACTCTTCCTGCAACCGCCTCGAGTAGCAGGACTAGGAGATGGGACCAAGACACCCCAAGTCCCACCACCGCAGACGAAACCAGGCTTGAATCTGGCATTCCTCCATCAGTTCCTGAGCTTGCTGAGTATAATGTGTCCGCGGTGGCGATGTAAAGAGACGGGACTGCTGGCAAGTCATGGTCTATTCTTGCTTTTGCGAACATACCTCTCCCTCGTGGTAGCTAGACTCGACGGTGAGATTGTGCGAGATTTGGTCGCGGCAAATGGCAAAGCGTTTGTACTTGGTATCGCGAAATGGTGTGGTATTGGTGCTGTTGCATCTTACACAAACGCTATGATCAAGTTTCTCCAGAGCAAGATCTCCATCGCGTTTCGGACGAGGCTGACAAGGTATATTCACGACTTGTATTTGTCGGAAAATCTCACATACTACAAGTTGCACAACTTGGACGGTGGCATACCTGGTGCTGACCAGTTAATCACGAATGATCTGACGACATTCTGCGCTTCGGCTTCGTCTTTGTATTCCAATATCGGGAAACCTCTTGTCGACTTGTTCGTCTTCAACTACCAACTATATCGTTCACTCGGTCCTATAGCACTCTCCGGTCTGCTCGGCAACTACTTCTTAACGGCAACATTACTGAGACGTCTTTCACCACCATTTGGCAAATTAAAGGCAGTTGAAGCACGAAAAGAAGGAGAATTTCGTGGGCTTCATGCACGTCTTCTCGCCAACGCCGAAGAAATCGCATTCTATGGCGGTGGTCCACGAGAGAAGGTATACCTAGACCAAGGCTTCCGCGATCTGAAAGGCTGGATGGAAGGCATCTACACCCTCAAGATCAAATACAACATGCTCGAAGATTTCATTCTCAAATACTCCTGGTCCGCTTTTGGCTACCTGATCACTTCTCTTCCCGTCTTCGTTCCCGCATGGGGCGCGCTTGCCTCTTCAGGCCATGCTAGTTCCACGCCGACGAGTCGCATGCAATCCTTCATCACCAACAAACGACTCATGCTGTCTCTAGCCGACGCAGGCGGTCGTATGATGTACAGTCTCAAGGACCTCGCCGAGCTTGCAGGCTCGACCTCACGCATCTACACCCTCATCAGCACACTCCATCGCGTACACGCCTCAGCATACCACCTCTCCCTCGCCAACACAACCCACCCCGAACTCTTCTCCCTCGCAGACGTCCAGGGCACTATCCACAAAGGCTTCGACGGTGTGCGTCTCGAACAAGTCCCCATTGTCGCTCCAGCACTCTGGCCGCAAGGCGGCAACGAGCTCATCGACGAAGTCAGCTTCATCGTCCATCCGGGCGAGCATCTCCTGATCACCGGTCCCAACGGCGTCGGCAAATCAGCCATTGCGCGAATCGTGGCCGGTCTGTGGCCGACGTATCGCGGCTTGGTTTCGCGACCGAGAAAGACGGGCACGGACGGGATAATGCTCCTGCCGCAGCGCGTATACCTCAGCACGGGCACTTTGCGCGACCAAGTCATATACCCGCACACCGAAGTCGATATGAAAGAAGCTGGACGTCGGGACCGCGAACTCGTAAGTATACTTGAAGATGCTAAATTAGGCTATCTGCCTGATCGCGAGGGCGGCTGGGATACGCGCAAGGATTGGAAGGATGTATTGAGTGGTGGTGAGAAGCAGAGGATGGCTATTGCAAGACTGTTGTATCATGAGCCGAGATATGCGTTTATCGATGAGGGTACTAGTGCGGTGAGTAGTGATGTTGAAGGCCTGATGTATGAAGTGTGTAAGGCAAAAGGAATCACCCTGGTGACGATTAGTACCAGGGCAAGTCTGAAGCGGTATCATAACTTTGCGCTGAACCTTGGTGATGGTGCTGGTGGTGGTGGAAGCGGCTTTGTAGGTGAAGGATATGGCTACACTATCCGGCGCATTGGCACCGAAGAGGAGAAAATGGGCGTGGAGAAGGAATTGGCTGAGTTAAGGAAGAGGCTGGGAATGGTGGAGGAGTGGCGCGCCAGAAGGGAGGCTATTGAGAGAGAATTGAGAGAGGATGTTTTGGTTAGCGGAGGACAGTATTTGGCGCCGCCGGAATATGTTGAGGAGGAGAATGTGGGGCAGGTGAAGACTAAGGCAGTAGAGGAAGCAGATGAGGTTCAGCTGGAGCTTCAGACGAAAGTCGATGTCCAGCATGGTGATGGTGTTGGAGAGGTATTGGAAGTGGTTGGTCACAAGGTGGTTGAGAATGAGACGGTGTGATTTGGTCTGCTGGCAGACTCGGAATTTGGGAGAACAGAGTAACGATATCATGATTACACACATAGTAGACAGCATACGCATCCATAACATACTTCATCTCGCCTTAGTTCCGTGGCTTGCGTCCTCCGGGTGTTCGTGATAAACGAAGAAGAAGAGAGCAACGAGTGTAGGAGAGCTCCGAAGCAGGATGCTGAGCATAAAGCAAGGCTATTGTTACGCTTACCAACACTTTGTGGCGAGGGAGCTGTAGTTTGCACTTTCTTTCAAGTTCACTCGACAACACAACGAAGAAGAGCGACGGTCGCCCATATTGGGAGCTTGTTGCATAAGTTTGGTCGTTGTTGTTGTCTTTGTCTATAGTCTAATACTGCCTTGGGCAAAGCTTTATATCCAGCTAAGCTAATCTGGTAGCGCTGGCTTTTCTTGAGAATGGCTCTAGCTACTACGTCCTGAGCACGATGTCGCAAGTGATGGCCTATGCCTCTTGGGGCAGTGACCTCGCGAATACACGTATCAACAGCTGCAAGCTCTTTGGCTAGTGGTAGAATTCTTAACCCTGGGAGCAAACTCGACCGCGGCTAGAAAGGTCAATGTAAGCTGACTTGTTCGACGGTTTGTAGAGAGAGTCACATCGTGCCTAACTCTTGCCAATGCAAAGACAAACCTTTTCGTCCCACTTCGGCCGCAGCTGCATATGCATACTTTATGCAAATTCCTATTCATCCTCGTTCCCTTCCTCTTCCTTCCTCAAGCACCTCTTCCACCTTCACGTCCAATCAGCTCTTCTAAACTCTCCCTCGCTCTACTCTCGCTGGTCCGCGGCCTCGCCATCAAATACCCCTCCGAACCTGCTCCCTCTTGCCCCGCCAACTCCAAGGGCGTCACGACATCCCCAGGACTCCCCAACGGATCCAAATGCGGACTCGTCGGTCTACTCGACCTTGGACTCGTTAAAGGTAAGCCGCCTGTACTGTTACGGTGGAGTTGCTCAAGGATGTCTCGTTGGTAGGTGCGGAGGCGTTGGGCGTCTGTGTATCGTTGTTGATGGCGGGGTGGTGGGCCATTTGCGTTCGGCGTCTCTGATGACGATAATGGTGATGATGTAGACAGCGGACTTGGATTCTGCGATGGCGAGAGCCCTGCTAATGCTGGATGTGATGGGGCTAGGAAGTTGGCTGGGTGGTAGCGTGGTAGGCCTGGGAGGTGTAGATTCTGCGTTCGTTTGGTTGTCTGCGGGCGTGATGTAACTGTGGGTTGTTTGGAAGGGGAGCTGAGATGGCTATGGCTAGGTCGCTGATTTGATGCTGGTCCTGTGCGGTGTGTGCTGGATGACAGGGGAGAACTCGGGCGGTACATTTGGGTGTGGGAGGTGCTGTCGAGGATGTGGGCGGTTTGGTTGAGGGTGTGGTGTCTTGCTGGATTCATTGCCGCAGTGGGAGAGGGATAGAAGATGGAAAGTAGATTCTTCTGTTTTGAAGTGTGTAGTGTTTTACGGACGAAATGAACGCAGGAGACAGATTCCAAAACCGAATTGTTTGATGTTGGAAAGGGTGGAGGTGAGGGTGGAACCTGCTTCTTTTGAGCAATTTATGCTCCTGCTGCTGTTGTTTCTGGTATGAAAGCCTTGACTGATGGGCAGACGGGTTTGATAAGATGGATTTGTGTAATTTTTGAATTATGCTCAGCTCAGGTAAAAAGTAGGAGTTGGTCTCTTTCTTAAGCTGTTTTTTTTTCGATGTAGCAACGATAACGTCGTCTCGTCTGAGGCTCTGAGATGAGCGGGTCTCAGCCGATAATAAACAGGATGCCCAGACAAAGCGGTGGAGTACACTCAAAAGGTAATCACCCTATCCGTGCTTGTCCTTGGAAAAGCAAAGTCCAGCAGTCTGGGTGAGCAGACTATCTATCAATGTCAACTGTACCAGTAAGATGTCTTACCCAAAGAGTGCAAAGGCTACGCAGTATTTTGTTTCTCTCCCGTTGCTGGAGATCCTGGGAGGATTTGGCAAGCTAAAGCCTCCCAGAATTATGATGCTTTGTGAGCCACTTATGTGGCCGTTGAGTGAGGGGGATAGTGACGTCTCTTTACCAGCCGTCCGGCACAGCCTCTTGTGGTGTGCTTGGTAGACAACGGTGTTAAGGATACGATCGAGCAACTGAAGGCGGGGCACGAAAGGACTCGATGTGCTTGATATTTGCCAAGATGCCGTGATTGGCAGAAGTGATGCTCTAGCAGTCCACACTTTGCACTCTTCTGCTACATTGTTGAAGCTCTTTCCTCTGCAAAGCAGTGACGCAGAAACCCCCACCCCACGCACTGATCATAAACCAGATGAGGGGTTCCGCCCTATCACGCACTCGGCAAGATCAGCCTCTGCCAACGTTCGTACACGAATCACACAATCACAATCTCAGATTGCCATGCGGTAAGCTTGCAGCCCCACGCCATGTGCGGCTCCCTTGCGAGATCGCTGCAAAGAAATGCTCCTTCAAGTTAAATCATTGGGAACTCACACGGTAACGAACCGGCACTGAACGGATGAAACGGCACGAGAAGTGTTCCATGGAGAAATCATATTGTAGGAGAAAGCAAAGCCACGGTAATTTTGAAGTCGACGACGTCAAGGTTGGTTAGCTCTGTTTTTGTTTATGGCGACATTATATTGGTGTAGCAGTAAAATCTGATAACATGATATGATATGAGGTTTGTGAGCAAATACATCATCGTCTTCGGATGCTCCCCCCACGTCGCTGGAGTCGACACGTTGTTCGATCGTGCAGCGCACTCTTTCTCGTCTTGTATACATTTTTGTCTTGCATCATCACAAACCACTTTACACCTTTCATAATAGATGCTCTTCTCGTTCGTGGCATCTGCCCGAAAACAACAACGACCTACTGCAACTGAATTCCCCTCACTTGCTCTCATGCAACTCAATGTTCTTGCTCATTCTGACAGAGCATTCGCTCATTCCGACAGAACGTTACTCTTCATGGCGCACTCTTTCTCCTCTTCGCTGCCTGCTTCCCAGGCTGTGGTTTGATCTTGACAATGAAGTCGTCAATTCCCTTAAGGTCACCTCTCAGAATGCTAGACGACAAAAGATCCTTCGAGTAGCAAGTGACATCTTCCTCAATTAGACTAATTAAGTCTAAGTCTTCTGTCTCCTTACCAATAACGATCGTATCACGAGACAGGTTAGCATTCCGAGCAGAGGTTGAGGTAACCGACTCGAAGCCAATGACATCGGCAAGTACTTGAATGTCTTCCCACATCTTTCCATAGGATTTCTTCAAAGCTGGAGTGACTATAAGGTGTTTACCACTGAAAAGCTCCTGCCTGTCGCATTGTTGCTCACCAAGAATACCCTCCCATTCAACGTCGGAAGTATTCTTTGGCATGCAATCTTCCTTGTCGACAAACTTTCCAGCTTTAGCACACTTAGTGACCCACTCGTCACGTACGATAGGCAAGTTCAAAGCTACTGCTAACAGTAGTTTCGGTGTCTTCAGGATCGCACCATTGCCTACTACTAGCACATCGCTTTTACTAGTCACCTTCTCGACCTTCTTGGCACCTAGAGCGAGGAATTGTTGCATCGTTCCTGGGCGATCTTGTGTTGTGCTGTTGGAGAATGCAACGTTGAGCTTTGTATTGGCAGGTGTTGCGGATGCCGTAGGTCTCTTACGACTTGCTGACGTTGTAGCCGGGACTGGTGTTGCCTTGACCTTTGTCGCCTTCGTCGACTTTGCTTTGGGCTTCGATGTTTTCTTTGGAGTAGGCTTCAAAGCACTCTTTGAGGCGATCCTCGTAGCACCCTTAGGCAGCGTGGATGACTTGGCGTTAGCCTTTAGGGAAGCCGGAGTAGGGCTCTCGCTTCGTGTACTTTCACCCTCATCTTCGGTTTCCTCGTTGGCAACATCCTCCTCTGCTGGAGCAGGGGGCACGGCGATACTGACAACCTCCTGTCGAACTACAGCACGTTTCCTCTTCTTCGAGCTTGTACTGCTCGTTACAGTGCCATCGACATCACCACTAGGTTGCACAGCCTCTTCCACTATTTCGTCTTCGATGAAAGTATCTTCTTCCACGATCTGATTGACGACCTCTTCATCTTCCTCTTCGACTTCGTCATCTTCATCATCATACATTTTGCCTGACTTATTGGATGAGGTGGTCGACGCGTATCTCTTGGGCACAGAGTTTCGAAGAGATGAAGCAGGCTCATTGTGCTCAGCAGTCTCTGAGTAAGGACCAAAGATGGAGGTCTCACCTGATGATCGTTTGACGATGGTGTCGGCTTCTTCGAAAGCAGCTCGTGTAGTGGTATCGTTCGTAGTCTGTTCGTCATCCTCAGTCATGTCATCGTCTGCGTTGCCAGTAGGTTGCTGTTGAGGTAGATTTTCTTTTGGCACAAGTTCTTTCTCTATCACATGACTACAGACAGAATCTCTCGCATCATCCTTCTCATCTCGCGGAGGTGAAGACATGCCAAGCGCGTCGTCATATCCGTTGTGGTACTTGGGTGCATCCATTTCCTGCAAATAGGATATCATTTGCGTCTCTTCGATCACATGTGTTGTGGCTGCAGTGTGCTGCTGTTCATGTTGTTCTTCCATGATTATAAGCAAACGGATGGTCGACAAGGTCTTTTTGGTTGAAGTCGAGGACGTGGCAGAGTGAGGTTGACTATTCGAAGACGACAACTGCGAAGAATTGACAGCTTTGAGTTGTGAAGATAGATCTGAAACGCCAGGTTCTAACGAGAGATTGTACTGAGACTGAGATTGTATTGAGAGGTAGAAAGTGAAGTGACAAAGAAGGTCACAAGATCGTGGTTCCTAAGCGAGATCCAGTGAAGAGAAGGTACAAAATGACGCGTAGCTAGTGGTAAGTTCGCGTCGAGTTCGTGAGGATTACCGACAGCCTGTATTGCAGCGGCTTGTTGGATGAAAAGACTGGTCGATTCACTGCTCAAAGCTTCGGAGATTTTCAGCTTGATGCTACTTCCTCAGAGCTGACACCACCTTACTCAGGAAACCAAGTGTAGCTGCCTCGTCAAACTCTTCTGTTGCTTCACACCGTTGAGCAAACAGGTTGTTTGTGTAATCTCGAATAAGCTTGTAAAACCGTGGATTTGTTACTGAACGTGGTAGGTTGATAGTTTTAAGTGCCGTGGATGATCGTTCTTTTCAAATGTGATATAAACGGATCGTGAGCATGTTCTGATCATTTTAATGAAAAAGGAAGAAAGAGAGAAGAGAAGTTGCGATTTTTGGAAATTTTGTTTGTTTCAGGCAAGCATCACCATTGCACGAGCCAAGGAAGAGACCTAGGCTTGCTTAACATATTTTACATTACTAACTAATTATTTTGAGCCGAGTCTTTCAAGCTCTAAGCGGGAATCTATTTACAGTAATCGAATCCTCCACAGTTGACTTCCTAGCACATTGCGATTGTACCTCTATACATGTCATGGGTATCAGTGTTCCCATCCTAACAATGACCTTGAACTCCCAAAATGCGATGCTATCTGTTATTAATTCTGAACAATTCAGCTTCAGAGCTGTGCCGTATGTGGACGATGTTCCATGTCGAGAGCGCCTTGGTAGGGCTCCTCGCCTGGTGCAACAGCAGGCCAGTCGTCTTCGGTAATGCTTGACCAGAAAATCCAGACCATGATCACGGCGAGAAGAGTGAATAACGTCTGGAAGAGTGATCCATCGATCTTGCCACCCACTCCGTTGCATATGTGTACACTGATAACGAAATCGAACACTTGACCAATCGCAAAGAAGAGAGCAGCAAGAAGAAGGAATACTGCATTAAAGTCAGTCGGAAGGTTTTGACGAGAAGATTGACGACAAACTTACGCATAGGCTTGATCTCTCCCAGAATCTTGAGGACCAGGTAAGTCTCAAGACAGCCATAAATGAATAAAAATACTAGTGGAGCCAGGAGGTAGAGCGTGTACAAAGCGTATGATCGATTGGGGTTTTGCTGAATCTGAGCAGTGTTGAAGTAACCTGTCCAGTTGTATCCAGTATCAAGAGCAATGTATCCGGTTCCAACGAGGAGAGCAGCCGCTGAGCCAAGCAAGAGCAAAATGGACATAAAGGATCCATCGTTGAGGACTTGATAGCCAACCACACCATTCAACATAAGCATCCAAGTTGTGGCTGTTATTATTCCAAGGTGGGCACCAGTGAAGGCTATGCGCACGGTGTTGTTGAGAGGAAAGCCACCAATCGTGAATATCTCACATATTGACAGGATGATATAACCAAGTAGGAAGAGCTGAATCTCTCTTCTTCCGACAGCTGCTCTTTTGCGTTGCGATCGCCATAGCAAGATCAAGGTAACGAGGATGGCAAGACCATCTAGGAGGATAACACCTGTTTACAAGAATGATTAGCACAATCTTGATGGTCCTAGTAGAGACAGCATACCCAGATTCCGCAGCCTCCGGTCTCCACTGAGAGGTATTCCAGTCAACGCACATCCACCATAACCCGATCCGCCCTTGTCAAGCGCTTCGCTGAAGAGATTGCACACAGGTAACGTGCTATCTCTGCAAAAGTTGTGGAAGTTTCCATAGTCGGTGGACATCGTGGTAATCTTCCGGTCGTGGCTGCTATATGCTTGTTTACCGGTTGCGCAAGATCGCGAAAGAGAGTGATAGGCGTAGGCGGGCCAAAGCGATGTAGAAAAAGAAAAGTGAGTGACAGTGTGGTGAAACGATATGGGCCTGTTGAAGCGAAGAGAGAGAGATGTCCGCGATAGGTCAAAGCCCTTTGCGCTAGAATCTCTTTGACGTCTCTGTCACTGCAGCGACCTATGCCAAGCTTTTTACTTTAAAAAGATCGGCTGCTCACATGCCAGATGCCTGATTTAGTATTAGCACTTCCTGCCGCCTTATCTTACGTATTATATGTATTGAGATGTTGGTTACCTTATTCGTTTCACAGATGTGCAATTGGAAAGATGCGTGGTGTCGAAGCTGCTGTGCGAGCATGAGCAGGTATCGTGTGCTACGAAACATGCACTTACATCTGCTGCCTAGATTGCAAATACAATATGAAACGCACCCGCTGAGCACTGACGAAATTCTGCGTCCATCCGCATGTAAGATCTGATCTGTATTAGGTATATATACCGATCTGAAAGAGCTTCAACCTCTATGCTCTCAGCTTGCTCAAGCCTCCGCCATCATTCTGCAGATAAGCACGTTATTGCTTCTCTTCTCAGACAAGTCTTCGTTGCGGAGTGAGAATCCATCCCACTGCGGTTGAAGCAGGAGAAGGATAGGCGCTGGAGCTATATCAGAATTCTTTGTGACGAGAACAAACCACCTTCCCGCTTGAAGACCATCCTGCGTGGCTAATCTCGTACGTAAGTGTAAGCCGCTATTACTCCGAACGTTCTTATCGGCCCCTGAAACAGCAAGGGTCACCACGTTCATCCAATCTCAACAACGCTTACGTCGGTGAAGATGGGAAGTTTTCTGGCAGTTTCAAGTCTTTTCATTCCCTTCAATCGACCTAACTTCTCTATTGGTCATTTGTGATAGCCTAAGCTTTTCGCACACTACCTTTTTCTTGACCCTGAACCTTACCGGTGGGGTATCCAATCCTTCCACCAGCTCATCGTGGCTCCCTCAAAGTCTCGTCTGCCTGCCAACATCCCTCTGCATACTCTGTTAGCGTCCAGACCTGCCGCTCAATCCTCCCACTCGGCTCGGTTCGACCCAGACGAAAAGCACAGAGACAGGCGAGGGTCGTTTGGCTCAGACTCAGCCGCCTCAGACTTCTCCTTGTGGAGTGATACAGGTGATCTAGTTGACCAACTTGCGGACCAAGAAGATCCGCTCCGGTCAAAGGCTTCACAGTACCTGAACGACGACCAAGGTCTTCTCCACCCTCGCTCGCGTTCTCACAACCACCGCGTTACGAAACACGTTCACTACGATCCAGATAAGGAATATCATTATAGTAAAGAGGAAGCTACAAGACAGGTTCTCAGCAAAGAGGATATCCCTATACCGAATCCAGTAAGAAAGCCAATTGGTCCAGGAGAGAAGTTGTTAGCTATCATAATGGCGCCCAATGATGGACCTTCCAGAATGCATGGTTTACATGGCAAGAAATTGTTATACTTCACCAGCGTGTTCGTTTCGTTAGGAGTGTTCTTATTCGGCTATGATCAAGGTGTGATGTCTGGTATCATTACCGGGCCATACTTCAAGGATTACTTCAATCAGCCATCGAGGGCAGAAGTCGGTACCATGGTCGCTATCCTCGAAATCGGGGCTCTAATCGCATCATTGAGTGTTGGCAAGTTGGGCGATGTGCTAGGCAGAAGAAGGACGATATTCTGGGGTGCAATGATTTTCCTGGTTGGAGGAGCGCTTCAGTCGTTCGCTACCGGTATGCCCATGATGCTTCTTGGCAGAATTATTGCTGGTCTTGGTGTTGGTGCTTTGTCCACCATCGTGCCGGTTTATCAGTCCGAAATCTCGCCTCCGCATAATCGTGGTAGACTCGCTTGTATCGAGTTTACTGGAAACATTGTTGGGTACGCGTCTAGTGTCTGGGTTGACTATTTCTGTTCGTTCATTGAGAACGATTGGGCTTGGCGTTTACCTCTGCTTATGCAAGTTGTGATGGGTGCTCTACTTGGTATCGGATCATTGGTCATTTGCGAATCACCCAGGTATGTTCTGAAGAGTTCTGAACGTCACCACTCGTGCTAACTTGTCCCAGATGGCTACTTGACAATGATCACGACGAAGAAGGTATCGTAGTTATCGCTAACCTTTATGGCAAGGGCGATATCCACAATCCCAAAGCCCGTGACGAATACAGAGAGATCAAGATGAACGTCCTTCTAGCACGTCAAGAGGGCGAACGGACTTATGCAGACATGTTCAAGCGATACTACAAACGTGTCTTCATCGCCATGTCAGCACAGGCTCTTGCTCAGCTCAACGGTATCAACGTCATTTCATACTACGCCCCTCTTGTCTTCGAGTCTGCTGGCTGGATTGGTCGCAATGCCATCCTCATGACTGGTATCAACTCACTCACCTACCTTGCATCCACAATTCCGCCATGGTATCTGGTAGACAAATGGGGACGTCGCTTTATCTTGCTCTCTGGCGCTCTTGCTATGATAGTCTCGCTCTGCGCTATTTCATACTTTATTCACATCGATATCGCTTCTACACCGACCATGGTAGTTGTGTTTGTTATGATATACAATGCTGCATTTGGTGCATCATGGGGACCTATTCCGTAAGTCGATAATTCCACCTTTTACTCGTGGTGACTAACACTTTTGTCAGCTGGCTGTATCCTCCCGAAATCCTCCCTCTCACTATCCGCGCCAAGGGTGCCAGTCTTAGCACCGCATCGAACTGGTTCTTTAATTGGGTCGTGGGAGAGATTACTCCCGTCCTGCAGGAGCTGATTGGATGGCGCCTATACCTTATGCACGCCTTCTTCTGTGCAGTCAGCTTCGTAGTCGTGTATTTCATCTATCCGTAAGTCTAAAAAAAGCCAATACATTCGACATCCTCAACCTTGACTAACATCTCAAAAGCGAAACGGCGAATGTTCGTCTCGAAGACATGAATGCGCTCTTCGGCGATGCTACGACCGCAATGGCAACACCTGTAAGCCGAGCAGCAGACAGTATCCGCGGTGAGTCTGTCGACTCTATACGCATAGGCGAGCACGGCGCAGACATGGCTGTTCCTGGTTTAGACATAGAGCCTCCATCAGTCACGATAAAAGACGGTAGACCAATTCTATCAAGGCAGAATTCTGACGCCAGCTCTATCATGAGCACAATCAGAGAAGAAGGCCTTGGCGGATGGATCTCTAACATGGTGCAAAGGAATGGCAAGGACAGTGAGAATGGCGGCAGTGGGAAGTATAAACGTGTTGGTGAGGGCGACGACGTATGAAAACGCAGCTGATGGGTGATGGATTCTGAACGCCTGTTGGTACAGACCAATGATGGAAGGAGAAACGGTATTGTATATGAGTTTGACGAAAAAGCAAGATATAGATTAATATTAGATATGTTCCATCGCATACATACATCTTCTCCTCGTCCTAGGTGTTTGGCGTTTGCTTTGCTCTCTCCACATTTACGAGTCAGGAAGGAGCTTGAAACACGTCTCCCCTATTTCGCAAAAGAAGGTGCCCACGCGCTGGCCTGTGTTAAATCTACGAGAGAAAGCTCGAAGAGGCCACCGCAGCATCCCCTTTGACACAAACACTACACGACTTCCGCGACCAATTGGTCTTGTGTACCTTCCTTGCTTCACTCTTTTGAAAGGAAGTCCCTCGCTCTCTTCCTCCCTTTCTTTCTCGCTAGCAATTCCTACCATACAACATAGCTTCGACCTGTACAATATCGCAATACAATCACGATGGCTGCAACTGGCAGCACCTATGCCACTGGTGCTGATCGCCAGGCTGGAGAGTTGAGACAAAGAGGAGCGCCAGAGCTCGTGGTCAATGGACAACCTGTAGGACTCGATGCTGAAGACAAGAAGAAGCTACAAGTATGTCAATTGTCGCCAATGCTCCACGAGCAGCTCTAATACATTGGTCCACAGAAGAAGCAGGAAAACTCCATCTTGCAGCTCCTTGATGATTACGAGTTCATTATTGCTCCACTCATCTTCACAGCTCTAGCTTTCTTCACGCGCATGTGGAAGATTGGCTTGTCTGACATTGTGACTTGGGATGAGGCACAGTAAACAATGTGACAGATCGAGCGCAAAGACACAGGCTAATTCTTTTCAGCTTCGGCAAATTCGGGTCACATTACCTGAAGCGCGAGTTCTACTTCGATGTTCACCCTCCGCTAGGCAAGATGTTGGTCGGTCTTTCAGGATATCTGGCTGGGTACAATGGATCATTCGAGTTCAAGTCTGGCGAGACATACCCTCCAGAGGTTGATTACACTTTCATGAGAGTGTTTAATGCTTTCTTTGGCGCTGTCTGCGTTCCCCTCGCTTACTTTACTGCGAAAGAGCTAAACTTCAGGCGGAATACTGTCTGGTTAATCACGATGATGGTGCTTTTCGAGAACTCGTATACCACCATCAGCAGATTCATACTGCTCGACTCAATGCTTCTCTGCTTCACATTCACAACTGTCTTCTGCTGGGCAAAGTTCCACGGCCAACGTAAGGACCCATTCTCTCCTGCTTGGGGTGTCTGGCTTTTCCTTACTGGTATCTCGATTGGTTGCGTGTGTAGCGTAAAGTGGGTCGGACTCTTCGGTACTGCCCTTGTCGGTCTATACACGATTGAGGACTTATGGAACAAGTTTGGCGACCTCAAGATTCCTCCTGTATGTTCTACGCTCTCACCACGTAGCAAGCCGTTACTAAATCTCTGTACAGGGCGAGCTCGCAGCTCATGTAGGCTTCCGTGTCGTTGGTCTAATCGTCATTCCTATGACTGTCTATATGTTCTCGTTCTACCTGCACTTCCTCGTCCTCGAAAACTCTGGTCCTGGAGATGCCCAGATGAGCTCCTTGTTCCAAGCCAATTTGAAGGGCACAGAAGTTGGCAAGGACAGCCCGTTGGAGATTGCCTATGGATCCAGGGCTACATTGAAGAATATGGGATATGGTGGTGGTCTTCTCCATTCTCACGTTCAGACATACCCTGAAGGCTCGAACCAACAACAAGTCACCTGCTACCACCACAAAGATGCTAACAATGACTGGTTCTTCTATCCTAACCGCTACGAGGACGAGTTTGACCCCAATGGACCTCTCAGATTCGTGGGAGACAAGGCCGTCATCAGGTTATTACATGCACAGACTGGTCGCAATTTGCACTCTCACGCAGTCGCTGCACCAGTCACCAAGGGAGATCACGAAGTATCCTGCTACGGAAACGTTACTGTTGGTGACCAGAAAGACCATTGGCAAGTCGAAGTCGTCGATGATGCAGCTTCGCGAGACTACTCCAAACTTCGCACTTTGACCACGGCCTTCAGGCTCAAGCACCCTGAACTTGGCTGTTATCTCAGGGCTGGTAACGTCAACCTACCTCAATGGGGTTTCAAGCAGATTGAGGTCACTTGCACAAAGGACAATAAGCCAAAGGATGTTTTCACCCACTGGAATGTTGAAAGCCACACTAATGACCGCCTACCAGCTGGTGATGCGGCTTCTTACAAGTCGCCCTTCTTCCGAGATTTCGTCCACTTGAACGTCGCTATGATGACCTCGAACAACGCTCTCGTGCCTGATCCTGACAAGCAAGACGATCTAGCCTCCAGTTTCTGGCAATGGCCATTCCTTCACGTTGGTTTACGCATGTGCGGTTGGGATGATCACAGTAAGTTCATTTCTCGCCTACCTCTGACATATCAGTACTAACATTTACGAAGTCGTGAAATACTTCCTCCTCGGTAACCCGTTCGTCTACTGGATTGGTACTTTCTCACTCCCTTTCTTGGGCGCTCTAATTGCCTTCTACATCGTTCGCTGGCAACGCGGCTACACCGATCTTACATACAACGAGATTGAACACATCCACTACGCGGGAATTTACCCTGCTATTGGCTGGTTCTTGCACTACTTCCCATTCATCCTCATGGGACGTGTCACCTACGTCCACCACTACTATCCGGCATTGTGGTTCAGTATTCTGAGCGCAGGTTTCTGCATAGATTGGTGCACAAAGAAGCTGAGGAAGGATATTCAATGGGCGACGTATATGGTACTGTACGGTGTCGTGATCGGACTCTTCTGGCTGTTCAGGGCTATCTGCTTTGGTATGGAGGGAAGTTCGACGCAGTGGAAGCATTTGAAGTGGTTTGAGCAATGGCGGATCACTGACTAGGAGTGGAAGGAGAAGAGTGTTAGCTTGATGTATGGTGCAGAGGTGGATGTTGTTTTGGAGGACTGTAGTGGAAGTTCAAGCGCGGATGGTGATTACGAGCCAGATGGAGAAAATGAAAACGAGACTGTATGATAACCGAGACTTTGTAGTAACATGATTATCCTTTCAACTTCCTATTTAAAGATTGGGATGAGATTGAGCTTCGGGCTAGCATTGGCACTTGCTCATGAGACGGTCCGAAGTTGCCAGGAGTTTCTTCGGACAAGGTTCTAGGGATGAATGCCAAGACTACGCAAAACAGTCGTAACGTCTTCTTCTGACGCGGCCACAACAACGCAAAAGAATTTCAGCATTGAGGCTGTGCCACACTCATCTAGAACTGCTGTTTCATACGTACTCAACGGCCCATGTGTTTCACTTGTGTGTTTCAGGAAAATCTGATCAGGTCGTGGACTCTTGAGGCTGAATATTGGCACTTGTATTGGTCGGTTTGATCATGCATAGCGCAATGCTCGATATGGTACGCGTATCATGATAATAGTCGTGTAATTGCAACAGTCGTAATGTGCAGGATGTGTCTTTTCAGGCCACGAACTTCGGGCTGTCAGCCACAGTGGTGCTGGTGATGTCTGTATCTTCACTATCTATGTATAAATCCTAGCATCGCTTCTTCCCTACAGCAGAGACATCTCATCTACACATTTACACACACACACACTTCATCGTACAACTACCAATCTTCACATCTCAACTATCTCGCAAGTCTCTAAACCAACATGGTTCGCCTATCTGCCTCTTTCCCGGCACTCCTCGCTGCTGCTGCATTCGTCTCCGAGACGGTTGCCCACCCTGGAGAGCACCACGATAAAGAAGAAGTCCGCAGTGAGCTCGCCAGACTTGACGTTCATGCCCGACACATTGCACGTGGTCTCGAGAAGTGTGCTGGTAATGCCAAATACCAGGCTTTGCAGGCTCGCGCTATTGAGAGACGTCATGTCAAAGCTCTCGATATGAGGAAGAAGCGTGGCCTTCCCTTGACATGTGAGTTAGCTATCACTGCAAAGACGTCCGAATACATGCTAAACATGTCTAGCTTCTTTCAAGACCAGGCGCGATTTGGCTACGTTGGAGAGCTTCCAAGCGGATAATCACAACTATACAAGCTCTGATTTCACGACCTCGACAGCTGCATCTACTCTGTTCGCTAATTACAACAACGTCTCATGCGTGTTGACCCCTGGAATCACTTGGGGTCCATACTATGTATCCGGCGAGCTTGTCCGCTCCAACGTTGTTGACGGTCAAGAGGGTGTCGCTATTCATCTGGAGTATCAATACATCGATGTCAGCACTTGCGAACCTATCGAAGGTTTATGGATTGACACCTGGAACGCGAATTCTACTGGTGTATATTCCGGTGTTCAAGGTGGCAACGGCAACAGCAACGACGCGAGCAACCTCGTATGTTAAGTCTTAAAGCGATCATCACAGGCATAATACTAACTCGAGTACAGAACAAAACGTTTCTCCGTGGTATTCAAGTCACCGACACTGAAGGAATTGCAGCTTTCGACACTCTTTTTCCCGGTCACTACCAAGGTCGTGCAACCCATACCCATCTGATGGCTCACCATGGGGGCACTCTCCTTCCGAACAACACTTACCAAGGCGGCAATGTGACACACACGGGCCAACTTTTCTTCCAAGACGAGCTCAAGGATGCGGTTGAGGCTACCTCTCCCTACAACACCAACACTCAAGCGGTCACTACCAATGACGAAGATACCTACGCTGTAAGTTGAAATCATGTGTTTTCGCTGTACGAAGTTTGGGTGCTAATTTGAATTTAGCCTTCTCAAGCCGACAACAACTATGACCCCTTCCCAGACTACGCTTACCTTGGCGACGACATCACTGATGGTCTGTTTATGTGGATCAGTGTCGGAATTGATCTTGACGCAAACTATACCATCCAAGCTGCAGCAGCGTATACTGCTGATGGTGGATACGCTTTGACCAGCAGCATGGGCGGTAGTCCCAGTGGCAGTGGCCCAGGTGGCAACAGCACTAGTATGGACAATGGTACTGCTCCATCGGGCTCTCCCCCGAGCTCTGGTGCTAGTGGTGCCAATATGACAATGACTGCTGGCGGGAATGGGACTGCTCCCTCGGGCTCTGCTCCTGGTGGCGCGAACACGACGACGGGGATTTTACCTGTTGGAGGAAACGGTACTGCATCTACTGGCACAGTGCCCGGATCCAGCTCGAGCTCCTCGAACAATTCGACCACGTCAGTGGCCACTTACACTGGAAGCTCTGCGGAGGTTGCACGTCCAGGCTTGATGATCTTGGCTGCTCTTATGGTTGTGGTGATGTCGCTCTGATATAGAATTTGCATGGAGCATCACAGCGTGATAGCGCGAATATCGTCGATGAGATACCACGTTTTCCGCCTCGTGTTGCAACTAGCTCAGGGAGGAAGTACTTGAACATGATAGCTCATGTGATAGCCTACATCCCGGAAATGACATTACTATGTGGTGCGACGATGATGCAAGCAAGCGAGACTAGAAGACATAACGTGCATAAACGTGTATAATGTGCATAAATGTGGTATAATTCCACCGGCATTGGTCAGGGTCGTGCTGTGTTTTTGACCACGACTTTTGACTTCACGCGTGTGACTCCAACAGAATGAACAAGAGGAATTACCCAAGTCATAGAACAGCACCCGTCTAAAAGACTGAAAGTGGAATAAACCGAACTAGTCTACTATATTTCCTTAATGTCCCAGAGACATGAAGAAGCAACGAAGAAAATCCACGACTCACGATTTACTATACCAACTTATACGAGGCAGAACGTAAGAGTATGTTGCTGTCAGGCTGTCGCAGGACCTATGTCGAGATTTTCAAGTTGCTGAAGTTGGTCGTATTCTAAGATGAATCATGCCGACTAAGAAACCATAATTAACATCACCTTCTCCTCTTTCCATGATCCTATCTACTATACTATAGGCTCCTAGCTGGTGAAACGAACGAATGCAGGCTCCTCGGAAGACCTCTATGGACGCCTTGACGACTCCTCAACGTGATATTCTCGAGAGCTCAGATTGTGCGACCTCGTCTGATATCGTGCCACTCTCTCAAGACAGTTTACATCGAATGTCAGAGCTCAATGGCATCCTACAATCATTTGATCCATCACACCACAACACGCCATCGCACGCCTACCATCCTTCACAATCACCCAGGCACGACCGGACCCATTCCCAGCCAGAAATCACACCTCGTTCCCCTCCCACCTTCCCACGTATATGCATCCACAACTTCAAAGTTATTCATCACTCCTGGCCCAACATCCTGCACATAGCTGCCCGCCACACTACTGCTCGAGTTGACACGCACCGGCATCCCTCCCGTCGCGTTCAGATTCAGCATCAGCGTCGTCTCAAGCGTGTACTGTGGCCACATGCTTGCCGCCATGGCGTTTGAGGATGTGGAAAGCGTGTTGTTGGTGCTAGCGCCATTGGCAACGAGGGCGGAAATGGACGGGTCGTTGTTGATGATGAAGTTGCCCCAGATGCGCTGGAATGCGAGCTGGAAGTCGGGGCTCTGGACGAGAGAGCTGCCGCCGAAGTAGCCCGTGACGTCGGCGCCGTGCGTTGCCGGTGGCACGGAGTATTGATCTGTTGTTGGTGTTAACGTCACAACATCATCATTTTCGTGATCGCCTTCGATGCTTCAGATACTGTACATACACTTATAACTAGCATGCCCCTCACCACGTTGCGCCTGTGAAGCTGCGAGCCAATAACTGGGACAACTTAAAACTCATTAGCTTCTGTATAGCGTTCTTTATGATTACACTTCAAGAAAACGTACACGAATGTGGTCTCAGAATATATATTATCTGCGACTTGCTGAACGCCAGTGGCAAAGTCAGATTGGTTGACGGCTGTAGGGCCCATGTCGCCTAGGGTGGAGAAGAGAGGGAGTGCTGTGTTGACGGAGGCGTTGGGGGAGGGGTAGTAGAGGAGGACTTTGGAGATGTCGGCGGCTGTGAAGAGGGGGAATGTGACTTGCAGCCACGCGACTAGGGCGGCCTCGGTGCGGATGTTTTGAGGTGTGAATAAGACACCTTCGTTTGCGTTGTTCTATGAAGAGTAGTGGTGTCAGTGATGAGTGGTCGATATATAAGGGGCGTGGGAGAGACTACGCACGCCTGTTAGTACCCGGAGACCGTTGACTCGCTGTTGGTTCAATTGCTGAGACGGGATTTGCTGGATCAGTTTACCACTAAAATGGAAAAGTTAGATTAGCAAAGATACAACCATATGGACAGTGATGGTGACGTGAATACTGACTCGGTTGTGGGAAGGAAGCCCCATGTGCCGGACAGTCCTTCACCAGAAACAATAGCACTAGCTTCTTGCAAGATATAGGTGTCCTTGGATTGAAGACATGCAAAGATGCTGGTCGTGTTGGTACTGATGGACTGTCCATTGAAGCAGCCAACGGCAGTAGCGAATGCGTAGTAAGCCTGACTAGGTATAAAATCGGCATAGCCATATTGCATGGGCAGGTATGGACTTGCTGAGATACTCTGGAAGATTATATGTTAGTACTGTTGTTGAAAGTGTATGATGTGTCTCGTTATGCTATTTTTCACCATGCAAGAATATTGTCAAGATATCCAGTACACCTGTACTTAAGAGAGACTCAGGAAGTAGCATCTGAAACCTACATTTTGAAACAAGTAGTCTCCTTGAGTACCACCATACGCCATAGTTTGCAACATGACAGATCCACCTAGAGAAGAGGGGAGGTTAGCGAGCAAAACAGTTCTCTATCACATGGCGCACATACCTCCTGCACTTTCACCAGTGATTGTAACACGAGTTGGGTCGCCACCGAACAAGCTAGCACAGTAGTCAGCACGGGTAGTAGTAGTAGCGGCTACAGCTTAACGAACGGCATACCTGATATAACTTTGAACCCATTGCAGTGCAAAGTGCTGGTCATAGATTCCTGCATTGGGAGTACCATATCGAGCGACCTCATCGGAGCTAAGGAAGCCAAAGGCGCCCAACTATAGAAGAGACAGGAATCAGCTTTAGAACCCCAGTGCAGTCGGGAGCCAAGGTGGAGAGACTTACCCTGTATTGGATGGCAACACCGACAAATCCATTGTTATTGGCATTGATGATTGTGGTCAAGTCTTGTCGACCATTGCCTGCAGGTATTAGCGAATGCTCCATGCAAAGTAGGAACTATTGAGGTCACCTGCACCATAGCCACCACCCTAGCAACAAAGTCAGCCAGCATATCAATTTGGCAGTAATACACCACGACTTACATGAATCCACACCATAACCGGCAGCCCGGTCTTGTTGGCGGGAGCATATACTGACAAGCTCAAGCAATCCTCCGAGCCAGGAAGTGTAGTGGAGTTGCCACAAGAAGCAGGCAAAGTTGTGCTGTTTGCAAGACCAGGACAGCTTGGACCACGGTATGGTGCAGTACCAGATTGAGGACACGTAGGAGCGAAGGCGGTAGCGTTCATGACCTGGGTCCGGTTCACCAGAGGGCGTTGAGGTGGCTGCCATCTGAGATTACCGATGGGTGCTTGGGCGAAACGAATGCCACGCCAGATGTTCAGACCGGCGGTAGCATTGGTGGTACCTTCGTAGATGGAGTAGCCTAGGTCAACCCGGAGGGGGTCGGTAGTCGATGCAGCAGGGGCGGCTTGTCTTTTAACACTTTCGAAAGCTCGGAAGTCTTTGTAAGGTACGGCCGTCACGGTTTGGGCGAGAACGCCGCACAAGAACAGTAAAGGCAGGGTTGGGGATAGCATTGTGGAATATATCAACACAACGGATGCGACAAGGGTCCTTCTTACTGATGCTTCGCCACCTAGTACGTGTGTTTTGGAGAGGAAGGAGAAGAAGAAGAAGGTTGGGGTTTATAAGAACTCATAAGTGTAGGATCTACATGAACGACAGTACATGTAGCGGCCAGGATCTGATATACCCCTCACGCTAACGCTTCCTCTACTAATGCACTCCGCCATCCGGCCGTTCTTGGATGAGTGACCTGAACTCCAATTTAGCCTCAACTTCGTGATAGCCTTCCCCTAGCTAGTTAAACATCAACTAATACATCAATAACCACTGTATCAATCCTATTAAGATGCGCGGGTCGCATGCAGAGGAGGTTCGCTCTTCATATACATGTTCCATGCGTGATGTTCCTGTTGTTTTGATGTATGACTACCCCTAACAAATTTTGCTGGGGAAGCCATTTTAGGCATAACTCATCTAAGAACGGCCGGAGGATGCTATAGCCTGTCATGGCACATTGTAACATGGCACTTAGCCTAATGCACTAGAGAAGCGGGGTGTGAACGCTTTTCATGACGATCTCGCTCACGAGGATGGTCGGAAGAGATTTCGATTATGTAAGCGTCTTCTAGTATTCGGCTTATTGCGTCGGCGAGCGGCTTGGTAGGGAGACTTTACACTGTGAAAACTACCATGTTGTTGTAAAGGCAGTGTCTGCGATGTTTGTGAAGGGAATGCCTGATGTTCGCCGAGCGCCACCACGTTTCGTTTCACATCGGAGGCACATAGATGACGGCTATATACTACAAAAAAGGTATCTCAAGCACATACGGCCATAGACTGTGGAGAACAAGGCATCCCGTTCGCTCTGCCCTATTTAAGCCACAGATCGACTGCGTAGTAGTATGGTGGGTGACCACATGCGAATTTCAGTTGCTG
>Ga0160429_1000417_pt1 | contig 41951 bp, 42 predicted proteins | sample SolpanmetagenomR_FD_108199 | JGI IMG/M metagenome (GOLD analysis project Ga0160429, IMG submission 108199) | Solar panel surface microbial communities from Lawrence Berkeley National Laboratory, California, USA - R | ecosystem: Engineered > Built environment > Solar panel > Unclassified ... | reverse complement strand
GCCGTGACAGCATGAGCGAAGCCGAACCAGTGCCCACAGCCTTTCCCTTGCCGGTAACATTGTTGGCACAAGGTATAAGGCCTTGCAACATCGTCCGTGCATTTGTGGCAGCTATAGTGTAGTTTGCGTTCTATATTCTGCTTGCCACAGCTGGCACAGGAACGAGAGGGAGCTGTTATCGGAGAAGGTTGACGCGTGGTAGCCTCGTTTGAGTTAGCGGTAGTGGAGGGCAAACTAGAAATGGTAGGGATAGCTTCATGACGTGGAGGCGCTCTGGCGCTTGTTCTGATGGTGCCATCTCTTGTCGGAGACGATGCTCCGTTTCGCCAAGCGTCTACTAGGCTACGAGATTGAGGATCTGTAGCCCTCCGCTCCCGAGACTGTGACGAAGGCCTCAGTCTTCGTGTACGATTACTGCCGTCTTCTGCTTGTCGACTTCTAGACTGGGGACGAAGTGATAGATCAGTGGCTGACCTTGAAGCAGGCCTGATTCTTTCACCTGAAGATCTTCGAGAATCCCGACCTGATCTGTTAGGAGGACTGATATCCTCTACGCGACTTCCAGGACTTGGCTGTGCAGGACCGTCAGATGCAGTTTCAAGTAAATGTGGTCGTGAGAGTGGCGGATGTGCAGCAGCGTCTCTTTGTCGTCTTTCAGCAAGTTCACGTCGTATCTGTGACCTTTCTCTCGCTCTTTCTCTCTGCCGCTTCTCTCTCTGTTGCCGTCTGTATGCTGCAGCGATACGTTGGATTATCTCGTCCTCTTGTTGAGGACTTAAATTCCTCAAGTCAATACCATCAAGTAGACCACCGTGCACTACCTGTTGCACGATCTCCGCCTCCATCTCCGTTGAATCAAAGCCGCTTGACCATAGCAGCGATCTTATGCTAGATTCTCTCTCTAATGCAGTCTGTGGCCTGGATATCTCTGTTTCTTGGGTATGGGTGGTACTCTCCTGAGCATTTCGCCTTGACCGCCTAGCATGTTCAGCTCTTCTATCATCTTGCCGCGACGAGCTCGTCTGATCTATAGTCAATCGTCTCGCTGCTTGCGACATCCTCCGGAACATTTCCTCACCACTAGATTCTCTATCTCTCGCAGTCTGTGGTCTAGATGTCTCTGTTTCTTGCGCATGGACAGCCCTCTCTTCGGCATTTCGCCGTGATCGTCTAGCCCGTTCAGCTCTTCTGTCATTTGGCGTTGTCCAGTCCTCCCAGGTAACTTCTGGGTTCATAAGTATCCTCTGGTTCACTCGCTCGCCACCTGTATCGATTCCTGCAACTGTAGGAGGTTCTGGTAGTGGTATTACAACATCTCCCCGATGGTATATTGCATCCAGTTCAGCCTTCTCTTGCTCTGTCTTGTTCTTGGCCGGGTTGGCTGCCAGATACATTTCCAGAAGTGTAGTGACTTGAGCGTTTGGTCTCGTATCTCGAACATGGGCGCGGCATGATGGGCAGGTGTACACGACTTCATGGTGTGTTGTTCGGCGTCTTTGGGAGGAAAACCACTCTTTTAGGCAGGATCCGCAGAACGTATGTAAACAGTCGAGGAGAGTGAGAGGGTAGTACAAGATGTCGGTGCAGATGCTGCAGCTTAGTTCTCTTTCAAGGTCGACTAAGGCGCTGGGCGCGGAAGTGGTTGGTATGTGATTGGTAGTCATCGTGGTAATATTGTTGAGTCGGAGGGATGTTTGAACACTGCTGGTTTCTGCTCTACATTTATCTCTTGCGCAACAAGGTGCATCTCCATAGAGTTCTGTTTTAATGTACCGCAAATAGATGTGACACAAGGTGGTTGTATAGCATGAGGGGTCTTGATAGTGTTATGGATTAGAAGGGCATATCAGAGACGGTTCAGCACAGACGGACAGTGTCTTAATATGTAACGGAAGTGAACATCAGCGGTGAGGGAGCGGAGGTACAAAGCGCAAGATAATGTTAGAAGCTACTTAAACAAATATATGCGACCAAGAAGTACCTGTAAGCACAAATAACGATCTGGCCAGCTCGTGCACGACATGAGATGAAACAAAGCGGGGTTAATCTGAAACACTAAACTTGTAACGCGCAAGAAATATCATAGGATTTTTGATTGAATACAGAGTCGTTCCTGTATCCGACAAGTTGTTCTCCAGCGCTCAGCGCTTCCCAGATGGCGACCCTTTGCCATGACATCCATAATACTGCAAGCTCGTCGTTATCATCAAGACTCGTGGGCCATTCAGGCGATCATTTCTGCATCATGAGCTGGACGAACTCGTTGTCTGTAACTGAATTAGTGCTGAGCACAGGCTGAAACGAGTTTGACACAACTTACAGTCAATGCGCCCGTCACCATCCTGGTCAGCCTCCTTGATCATCTCATCAACCTCATCATCCGTAAGCTTCTCGCCAATGGATGTCATGACGTGGCGCAATTCAGCAGCGGAGATGAAGCCATTGTTGTCGCGATCGAACACCTTGAATGCCTCTCTAATTTCCTCCTCGGAGTCTGTGTCCTTCATTTTACGTGCCATCATCGTCAAGAATTCTGGGTATTCGATATCAGGTTCCTTGTTTCTCGAGTGCTTTGAAACCATCAGTATTTACCTGGGAAGTCGATTGTGCCATTGTTGTCTGCATCAACCTCGTTGATCATGTCTTGCAATTCAGACTCGCTTGGGTTCTGGCCTAGGGAGCGCATGACTGTGCCCAACTCCTTTGTGGTAATTTGTCCTGTTCCCTCATGTTATTCATTGATCATGCCTATTTGTCGAAGTACTAAAGCAGTCTGGACTAGGGCCGTTGGTATGGGCTACATCGAGGAAAGACTAACCATCACCGTCCTTGTCCTAGGCAATTGTTAGCACGACTCCCCCTTCCAAAATTATCTGTGATGACATACGAAGAGGGAAAATGCCTCCTTGAACTCAGAGACCTGCTCTTCTGTAAGGGTGTCGGCCTGTATACGCGTCAGCTGGGTTCGTCTGGTACGAATAGTGCTGAGGCTGTACCATTGTGATCTTGTGGTTCCTGCTGTGTGTGTATGTCGTTTGCGATTTGAGGAAACTAGGAATGAATTCGAACGTGTATAGCAGGATCGTAGTTGTACTTGAAGCTGTTGCAAGAATGGGATGACAGGAGACACAGGTCAACAAACTTGGAAACAAGAACAGGTTCGCTCCCCGCTAGGGGCGGAGACAGCTCCACCTGCCAGCTATGTCACTCGCAAAACACCTATCCAAACTCGACCTCGATGCCACTATATTAATATGCTGGCGACGCTACGAATGCTGCAACTATAGCCATAATTCTGCTAAGGAAGGGGTTCTCTGGTCGCTCCCATCGAGACCATGAGCTGGCGTGATCGAACCAATCTCTACATTTCGTATCGCCAATCATACACCCATCACCCTACGAACCGTTCCCAATATGCCTCTGGCCATGCCAATGGCGGACGCACCGAGCCCAATGTCGAGGAGGAGCGACGCGGTCTTATGTCTGCGGCTGCTGGTGAAGAAGGAGACGCGATAATAGAGATGGGCGCACTACCTCCAAGATGGGCAGATATTCAAGATCAAATTACAGATCTTCTTGAGGGTGTACAGCGCAAAATGAAGCAGCTCGATCCATTACACGCGAAACACGTCTTACCAGGCTTCGAGGACGACAAGGTCAAGCTCAGGGAGGAACGCGAGATTGAGGCCATGACACAAGAGATTACTAGGGACTTTCAAACTTGTCAAAGCAAAATCAAGCGCGTAGCAGCACTGCTCAAGCAAGAGAAGCAGAAGCCGAAAGGTATCAGCAGAGGCGAGGAAACAATGGCGCATAATCTACAAATCTCAATGGCTACAAAGGTTGGAGATGTGAGCTCGTTATTCAGGAAGAAACAGTCGAATTATCTCAAGAAGATGCGCGCTTTGAGTGGCATGTCGGCTGATATAGACCGCTCGTCTTCGTCGACTCCAACATTAAAAGCGAAAAACCCATACAGTGACCCATCTATGGCCGAGTCTGAAGAGGATCGCAGACTCTCCCAGGTCACCATGCAACAGACAGCACAGAAGAAACGGCAGAACAATGACTCGACAATTGCGCAGCGGGAGAAAGAGATCGAGGACATTGCGCAAGGTATCATTGATTTAGCCAACATCTTCTCGGAATTGCAGAACATGGTCATCGATCAGGGAACAATGCTGGATCGTATCGACTACAACATCGAAAGGATGAATACCGATGTCAAAGCTGCAGACAAGGAGCTAAAGACAGCGACAAACTATCAGCGAAAGTCGACTAAGAGGAAGATCATGTTATTGTTGATACTGGTCATCATCGGATTATTCATCCTTTTGCTCATCAAGCCGCGTGGTGGTTGAGATGTAACCAGTACCAGCGCGCGTTCTCCACTGCTTCGCTTAGCAGGTGGGGCGGCATTTGCCTCCCAATTTGATCGGACGACTTGGTAGGCAGTGCATTGCATCTTGGGTCGTCATTGTTGAACTGAACGTGCACGTATAGATGCATTCACACATGAGTGACACTCGGAGTGCTCACGTTCGCACTATAAGCAGCGGCAGCAGCGGCAGCATCAGCATCAACACCAGCAGCAACCGCAGCAATGCCTCGTGTACAATGCAATTACGGTGGCAACAGGTCGCTGCCAACTAGCACAACGACCGTAGGAGCTCCATGGGATATCAAGGTCTCGCAGGAGCAAAATGCACAGGACAATATAGAGATCATAGAACAAACGATCTTGTGGACAGTAGATTGGGGTCGACGATACCAGATCTAGGTACTGAAGTCGAGGGAGAGAAGCGCAAATAGACAGGCACTGCACAACGGCCAGAACGACAGACTACTTGGAGGAGAAAAGCACACTCAGGAACATACCGAGGTGTACGACGGACTACAACGTTGATGTGGACGACGAAGAATTATCAATATTGTTATCAGCACTGAAACGCTACGCCCTCTCTCTTCACATAGTTCGTGCCACCTCCAGCAAAGCCTGTGCCCTCACATGCAATATCAAACATGCCTCTCTCTTTATCTTCTTCGTCTTCGCCTCTTTTCGATTTCTTCTTCTTCTCTGCTTTCGTACTATTTCTCGGCGAGACATCCTCGCTGCAAACGTAACAACTCAATGTCGGTCCTTCTCCCGCGCCATCATCCCATGCATGTCCAGTATCTGCACCGCCTAGCATGAACTTATCAACACAAGGTCTGCACAGGACATGCCCGCAGGGTTTTAACAACACGGCCTTGGACGCATTCGACAGCGCCCTCGCGCATGATGGACAAGTTCTGGTGGCATCGTCTCCCGACTTTGACCCTTCCACAGAAACGCCTTTTGCTGTCACTCCATCTGCACCAGCAGTCTCCTTGCTGAAATGCACAGGCGTCAAAGATTTCAGCGATATAACATGAGGCGACTGCTCCGTACTCCCAGGACACAACGGTTGCATCTTCTTCTCTTTGACCTTATTCCGCGCATCTTGCTTCGCCCCAACTGCAGCCGCTTGCGAAGGTAGCCAAAAGCTAGGGACATCCTTTTGCGCCACCTCTTTCTCCTTATCCAGCATCTTCCTGGCTTTGCTTCTGTCCTCCTCGGCTATCTTCAACAACTCTGCCTCATCAAGCTCAAACTTTCGTTTCGTGCCCTGCTCACCTCTGCCAGATGTGACTTCCTCCTCCACAATGATCTTGCCATCCTCCCTCCCCACTATCCGCCGTTGTCCGCGTCCGTCCGACATCTTGACATTCAAGCCAGCCTGCACGCGCTCGAAGTCTTCCACAGCTCTCTCCCGCGCCTTTCCGTCCTCTATCCTCTCAATCTCCTCTGCTTCAGCTTTCGCAGCCTCGGCTTGGCGCTCCATCCGCTTGATCTCCTGCTTCTGAGCTAATAGGTTTGCGATGGCGCATTCGCGGCAGAATACATGTGTTATCGATCTTGGTGGAGGTTTTCGTTTCGCTGATGCTGCGCGAGCTTCACTGGCTAATTCGGTGGCGAGGACGATGGCACGAGTGTCTGATTGTGTGGTAGAAGCTGAGAGTGCGGGACAGCCTGAACAGGCGACTGGGTCGGAGGCTGGGAGGAGACAGAGTTGGCAGGAGCCGAAGGATAGGAAAGAGTCTCGGGTTAGGCGTGTGGCTTGGGACCCCCAGGCTGTGCGGAGGAGGGAGCGTTCGTAGGATGTGAAGAAGGCGAGGGAGGTGTTGCGTTTGCTGTGGGACATGATGATGGCGACGTTGTTGTATTCGTGAAAGAATATCTTAATGGAAGTTGTTGATTGAGTTCACTTAACACGTGCTTCCATGACGATGCAGATCTTTCAGGCACATCCAAATCCAATTCCATGGCACGAATCCCATTCTTGTTTCACAATTCAACGACCATCTTCACAGCTGTTTCATCTCGTCTTTTGGATTCATTTTATGATGGTCATGTTTTTCTGATAGACCTACGCTCGACCACCTGTAGAGCAGTAGCAGCTACGCCAACATGGCTACCCCTCCATCCCCCAATGCTCCATACAATGCTACGCGCAAACAATCAGATTCATCACAACTCGAACCTCCCGCACAACCTACCCTAGGATGGCGCCTGTCGAATAAATTCGTTATGGGAACAGTAGGGATACTTGTTAGAAGTTTCATGTATGGTCTCAGTCGCGCAGAAGTACATGGCTTGGAAGATTTCACAAAGTTGCTCGATGAGCGCGCCGACATAAATGGCAGGACGAGAGGATTGTTGACAGGTAAGAAATGATGAGAATTGGAGAAAAGATATGCGCTAACAGTCAGACAGTTTCGAACCATACAAGCATGTAAGTATGTACATACCAATCCTTTCACGCCCTCGGCAACAGAACTCATACATTCTCAGCATTGACGACCCTCTGATATGGGGAGCTCTACCTTTCAAATACCTTTTCAATGCAGAGAACATGCGCTGGGGTCTTGGGAGTCACGATCTATGCTATCAAAGCGCGTACGTGATTGTCTTTCACTCAAGCTCAAGTCCATCCACTAAACAGAATTCCAGATTCACATCAAAGTTCTTCATGTACGGCCAGACCCTGCCTGCACACCGCAGCGCCTACTCTCAATTCGGTGGCCTCTTCCAACCGTCCATGACCCAAGCCATTCGCCTCCTCTCAGCTCAACCCTTCAGCGACCCTTTCTCAGACAAGCCAGCACCGCCAGTAGAACCCACTCCTCCACACGAGAATCTCGTCGACCCATTCACAAATGGCTCCCTGTTTTACAGTACAAACCACGCTGATCACCTTCATTCACCATCCGCTTACCTAAATGCACGCCATTCTTGGGTCCACATCTTTCCTGAAGGCAAGATTCACCAACATCCCGACAAGATCATGCGATACTTCAAGTGGGGCGTTGCACGTTTGATCCTCGAGTCTGAGCCTGCGCCCATAGTCGTGCCAATATACACTGAAGGTTGTGATGAAGTCTACCACGAAAGTCGCACATTTCCAAGAGTGCTACCCAGACCTGGCAAGAAATTGGTAACGACATTTGGGCAGCAAATCGATACTGAGCAAGGTGATTTCGGTGAGATGAGAAAGAAGTGGAAGAGTTTGGTTGAGAAGGCAAAGCAGAATGATGATGACGTGGGGAGACATTTGGGAGTGCTGACGAATGAACAGTTGATGAATGGTGACGAGGCGAGGAAGTTGAGGGAGGCTTGTACGAAGAGGGTGAGAGATGAGATCATCAAACTGAGAAGAAGCAGAGGACTGCCTGATGAAGATCCGAAGAGTGGTTTGGTTGAGACGTGGCGTGAGGAGGGTATGACTGGACAGAGGGAAGGGCGAATGGCGGACGGTTCGTGGGTGAAAGATACTTGATGGAGTATTTTCAAGCTGCCCACGATGGTGTGACAAAGAAGCAAAGAAGCCACAGTCTGTGTGGTAATGGCAGACTCAACGATACTTACGCATTTACTCGATAGAATAATGATTGTGATGCTGATGAGGGATATTGAGCATCAAGGTCGATTGATTATAGGCATGACCAGTAAAAGTAGGATACTCAGACTAACCTCTGCGCAAATTCGACAGTATTTCATGATCTGCTGCCGCTGCTCTCTATGAGTTATTGCGCTGCCCGAAAACATTTCGTATGCTTGATGTCTTCCGTTACAATCAATAATGCTAGATGCTGCTCCATGCTTTCTACCTTCCTCATGCGGCTAAATATAAGCTTAAAGAAGCGACGACCGCGGGCGATGTCCGTTAGATGGACCCCTGCCGGCAAGCCACAATGATGATTACGGCGTAAAAGACGACAAAACGTCATTCAAACCAGCAAGGTTCGCGCGGGCATCGAGCAGTGGAGAGCTTTTAGTCACGAGGATATCTACAAGAAAAATAAGGCTGCCATTTCTTCTTATATCATCCTTTGCCTCTGTCTTGACATTCTTGTGTAACTGCGCAGACGAAGCTCGGAGAAGTGCTAAGATATCGAGTTAAGCTATCATCAAGGCTTGCTTGTTGCCAAGAGTATCTCGGCGCACCATCTCGGGTGATTTGACCTGATTTCAAGAACATCGAGAAGAAAGGAACCGTGTATTACCTTTCGTCTTTGGGCATCTACTACACTGATCACTATCGAACATGCGTACGACTCTCAGGGATCTCTTCCCTGCTAGCCGGCGCTCCGGCAGCGACGATGCCACACTAAATGAGTCCACCTCAATCAGCCAAACTTATAATGCTAATTCGACCTCCGCTTCCTCTACCAATGAGGTGAGTGAGAAGGGCGAGAAAGGCAGACCCGAGCCCAGTCGCCGCAAGACACAAGGTGACGGCAGGCGTGAATTGACTCGCGATGATTGTGAGGAGGAAACAGGTTACAGGTTTTCGACGGCCAAAAAATGGGTACGTACACTGCCCTTTTAATCACTATGTCGGTGAACACACGCTGACATGTCGGAAAGTACATTATCACCGTCATATTCATCGTCCAAGTCAGCATGAACTTCAATGCTTCTGTATACGGCAACGCTGTTGATGGTATGACTGAGGAATTTGGCATCAGTGCTCAAGCAGCAAGAGTAGGACAGGCTGTGTTCTTGATTGCTTATGCCTTTGGTTGTGAGCTGTGGGCACCTTGGAGTGAGGAATATGGACGCTGGATTGTGCTTCAACTGAGTCTGGGACTTGTCAACATCTGGCAATTGCCCTGTGCGCTTGCACCCAATTTAGGAAGCATGGTTGTAGGCCGGTTTCTCGGTGGTATCAGCTCGGCCGGTGGTAGTGTAACACTCGGCATGGTAGCAGATATGTGGGATGCTGATGACCAGCAGTATGCAGTGGCGTATGTTGTGTTTTCCAGTGTTGGAGGTAGTGTCGTTGGGCCTATCGTTGGAGCTTTCTCTCAGAGATATCTGGACTGGAGATGGTAAGTCGTGTTTGTTTCTCACTAACAGTCACTCAATTGGCTAATCACTGCGTCTTTTAGGGTATTCTGGTTGCAACTCATCTTTGGTGGTGCAACTCAAATCCTTCATTTCTTCACCGTCCCTGAAACACGCACGACCATCATGCTTGACCGCATCGCCAAGAAGCGCAGAAAGGCAGGTGATACAAAATGGTACGGTCCTAACGAAATCAAGGGAGGCCATCAGCTCGACTTCAAAGAGGTTGTCCAAATCTGGATCCGTCCCTTCCGCATGTTCTTGACCGAACCCATCGTCCTCTGTCTATCTTTACTGTCTGGATTCTCTGACGCACTTATCTTCACCTTCATTGAAGGGTTCACTCCTGTTTACCAGCAATGGGGTTTCGGTACAATCGCGCTCGGTCTTTCTTTCATTCCCATCCTTATCGGCTATGTCATCGCTTATCTGTCCTTCCTTCCTGTGTTCTACCATGACAACAGGAACAGAAAACGTTTCGGTTCGGACGTCTATGCACCGGAGAGACGACTTTGGTGGCTGTTGTATACCGCTCCACTCGAATTTATGGGTCTCTTCATCTTCGCCTGGACGAGTTTGGGTCCAGCATATGGCATTCCTTGGATCGCACCTATGATTGCATCTGCCATGATCGGTGTTGCCAATTACGCCATCTACATGGCCACGATTGACTACATGGTTGCTGCGTATGGTCCATACGCTGCTTCCGCAACTGGTGGGAATGGTTTCGCCCGTGACTTGCTGGCTGGTATCGCGGCTATGTATAGTACTCCCTTTTATGAGAACATTACTGCAGGTGGCAAGTATCAACTCGAGTATCCCAGTACGATATTGGCTTGCTTGGCATTTGTCGTTACTATTCCTATTTATGTAAGTCTTGCTAATACTGGAACTGCACTGTTTTGTGATGCTAACATGTTCAGGTGTTCTATTACAAGGGTGCGTGGTTCAGAGAGCGCAGTCCGTTTGCAGAAAGTTTGGGTTCGGCGAGGAAGGACAAACATGGAAAGAGACTTGAAGGTGAGCGGGATGAGGAGAAGCTCTAGATGCGTTGCCCCTCACATCATAATGTTGTCGAAGCTACTTTTGATATTCGATAGATATCTCCAAAGTGATCCCTCAGAGATTCGAATAAGTATTAGGCTAAATTACAACGTATCTCTACTATGTGCCTGACTCCAGCGCTTTCTCCAATCAGCTCACCCTCCCTAGGATGCGATTTTCAACATCTCACACGGACGGACAAAATTTGATCATTGTGTCTACCCCGACTCCGCGCCTCCACGAGAGGGCAGACGAATGCACCAGGCGAAGCAGGTATGGAAAGAGTATAACAATAAAGCGGACCAGATTTTGCAATATCATACCCACAAGGCAGAGTAGTCAATCTCCAAGTACAACGACAAGATCAAAGTGCTTGTGCGACAACGTGTCCTTTTCGAAGCTCAGCAGAAGTCTAATGATTCAACTACGAAAACTATCATGAGCTATGGTAGCAAAAGCTTCCACCAGTACCCGAAGAACAGTGTCACGCAATCACAAGCAGTCTAGGCGCGCGGATGGGCATATTGATGAAAGTGTTTATATTGTCTCCATTACTATTACATTGCCAAAATGAACTCCAAGGATATGCTGAAAAACACCTGAAACTACTGTAAACCACAAGTTCTCTCCAGTTTGCGTCCTCCTTACTTCCACCTCTATAGCTCACACGTCTTGCTTCTCGACTTGAGGCCTCATCATCCAAGTAGGCTCGAATTCCATCTCTAAACCATGGGCTCCACGTTCTCATCGTGGAACAGAGATTTCTTGGACAGGAACGCAGTATCGCTTCCCATCTTTATAGAAGTCCGTCTTCCTTGGCCTGTCGTAGTCGAAGCACGGCCTCATGCAAGTTTTCTTATCGAGGTTTCCATACATCTCAAGCAGCCAGATTCCACCATCAACCTCACACCTCAAAGGATCCCAGCACCCATTGATATTCCACATCTGCCCAGGCAGAAGATACGGAAGTACACCCATCTCCTGCTTGACAACCTTTGCCAACCATCCGTTCTCCCACTGTTCACCTCTGACGATATGCAAGCCGAAGAAGTACTGGGTCAACGTGACTTCAAAAGCATATGTGCCGTCGTCTTCAAGCACGATGTTCTCCATTAGCACGTCCTTCTTCCTTTGAGGGCGATAAGGGCCAGGAACTCCAGGAGATTTGGGATAGACGCGATCGATCCAGAAGCTTATAGCGGCTTCTTTGACTTGGATGGCTTCTTCTTTTGTGGCGAAGTGCCTGAGGCGAAAGTAGTAGCCCTTGTACCCGTTTCCGTCCATGTCGAAGCAGCTTGGTATGAGAGCTTGGGTGGGCGCAGGGTGTATGACGCCCTGAACGGTGGTAGTGGCGTATATGGTTGTCATATCGTGGCGGACATTCGTCTTCCAGGGCGAGTTGAGAGCGGCGAGAGTCATCATGCCGGCCTCGGCGACGATGGTGGGGCGGGTGCCGTTGGACACCGAGACATTCTGAGCAACGATGTTGCTTAGATTTCCCCAAAGAGAACCACTGTGAGGTGCGACCAGTTGACGGCGGTCGAGGGTGGTGGTGGCGGTGGGAGGCATATCGGTCACAGATACTGGACCCAGTCCAGTGTAGAGATAGGGAACACTTCCCCAAGTCGTGTTGATTGAGGGCCACACCAGTTGTCGGGGCCCGATGGTGGTAGAGGTGGTGGTGGGAGTGCCGGAGGGCTTTCTTACTGGGTTGCCTTGAGCGAAGGCAGCTAGCATCCCAGTAAGGAAGACCTGAGAGTATTGCATGTTGGTTGTTGTTGTTGGTGAAGATTGGTGTGTGAAGTGTGCTGTTTAGTCTTGGTGAAAGTTGAAGTCGTCGATGATTGAATATCCTAGAGAGTGGTGGAGGATGAGGGTTATATAGTTTTTCGCCATGTTCGCTCAGAGTTGGGATGTGGAGTGTGCTCAGAGAGTTTGGAGGTTGCGCTCAGAATGTTGACTCACAATGTCCCAGAAAAGGTATATTCGAATGTGGTAGAAGGTGCTATGCATCTGAGCGCTCAGATACAGCTGTGACGTCCACTGGTACACTTTTAGGGTTTTGGCGCTCAGAACTGAGCGAGTAACATCCTGATCAGAAATGTATTGCAACTTGGTAGCAGGCGTGCCATATCTGAGCGCTAAGGTTTAGCTGTGAGGTGTGCTGGCGCTCTATCGAGTCTTACGCTTGCGACGAAGCCATTACTATCCTAATCATCGATGTGATGCAATGTGGTGGAGCGGAGTGTGCTGAATCTTTGCCAAAATCTAACTGTGAGGAGTGCCGCCGCTCTTTCGAGTTATGTGATTAGAATCGAGCCCTTCCCATCCTAATCAAAAGTGTAATGCAGTGTGGCGGCAGGCGTGCGATCTCTGAGCGCCAAGATCTAGCCGTGAGGAGTGCTGGAGCTATTTCGAGTTTCGCATTCAGAATTGCGGCGGTACCATCTCAATTAGCATTGTATAACATCTAGCAGCGGAGGTGCCATTTGTGCGCAAAGATCAAGCTGAGAGGAGTGCTGGCGCTTTATCGAGTCTCACGCTTGGGACTAAGTTATTGCTATCCCAATCATAGAGGTAATGCAATGTGGTAGGGTGGGGTGTGCTATATCTTTGCAAAGATCTAGCTGTGAGGAGTGAGGACCAACCAGGTAGCTTATTGAGATTGCAGCAAGCTGGATGGGGTCTAGCTAGTGCTAAAGTGCCACAGCAATCCTCGCGCCAACTTTCTTTCCAAGCAAAAGAGGTCGTGTATAACGCATACGCCTCGTCAAGATGAGGGGACATTCATCTCAGTATAGGCCAAGCACGTCCATAAGTGGACCTCGCCACGTATTGGCTTGGTAAACGTTCCGTGCACTGCCAGAGTTGCGTTAAGGGCGACCAACAAGGATGGATATTGTTCGGTCTGAAGCAGACGTCAGGATGAGTAGCAAAAAGCTCTAATTAGCCTTAGTCTAAGCGTAACGTGCGGCAAGCGACTTCGAGACATTGCGGCATTGTAAGAAGGAATCCACACTGTCTCTGCTGTATCTCCTTACTGTGCTTAGGGCCATGAGCTATGTGACTCAAACCAGAGAGCAGTGTGTTGGGATTGGGTTGAAACTGTCGTGAAACTCGATAATCGTTAGCAGACAGTGGCACTCGAACACATGTCTCCAGGTCATATTGAACCACGACAAGGTGTATCATTAGGCACCAGCTTCATTACATTATGTCAAATCCAAGATTGATATTCTGATATTGATATTCCTCTAATTAGAACTAGCGCAAATTAGTCACGTGATGACGTGAGACCATTTCGCGTGACCATAATTCTGAAACAGCAGGCGTAGCACGAGCTTCTTCCAGCACATTGTAGACAAATCGTTGCTGATAGTCCGCCGGAGTCTGCTTGCGCAGACGCATGGTACAGCATCCGTGATATATGGCGACTGCGAGATCCACGCCAGCCTCATCCTTACTCACACAACATACCGCGCCCGTATTCGAGTACCGCTGCCTCTACACTCACGATCTACGACGAAAGGCAAAGCGGTGGCGAGATGGGTACCTCAAATTCCACACTTTCAACAATCGTGTCATGGTCTATGACGTCCCGAAGAATTACATCGGCGACACCTATCACAACAATCCTGATGGATTGGAGGATGGCGACGAGCTGGAACTAGAAAGAGGTGGTGTATTAGTGCAAGTAGCAGAAAGAGTGGCCACGGAAGAGACAGACGTGTCTGCGCTAGTCACTAGGAGAACTCCAAAAGGCATCGATCAGGGCGAAGGGCAACCTGCGAGAATGCCCACGCAGCTACAGCCTCGATCTATGAGCCTTGGTATCTCGCAGAAGACCCCCAGAAAGTGGACAGGCTGGACCGGAAGAGCACAGATACCTCAAGAATCACCATTTCAGCAGAAGAAGTTGGTACAGAGGGAGACAGAGAATGATTGGGAGCAAGGACCGGCAGCAAAGCGTAGGAGGCAAGAGGATGATGAACATGTCCCACTATATCAGATACTCAAGACGTCACGACCTGGTATACGCTCCGCACTCAATAGTAGTCCTGCTGTATCGTCACCTCTTTCGGCCAGTACGGCTAATGCCAGGATCACCAGCAGGATGAATACTACAAGTAATGCTACCAAGAAGAAGACGGCTCTTCCGGCTGGCCAAGCAAGATTTCAGGTCAAGGAAGTGATTGATATAGCTTCGAGTCCGGAAGAAGGAGGTCTACCACGGCCGGCCAAATCTCAGCCTCAAACTACACAGAGAAGTCATGCGCCGAGCAAGATCAACGTCGTCCAAGCAAAGCTGTCGCAGACTGTCAATGGTCGTTCCCTGGGCCCTCTAAGACCTGAAGTGGTGCGAGCATTCAAGCCGCCTGGTAGTCAGCTATCTCAGGCTGCAGGACCGCACGAGGAGGAGAGAGGAGGAGTCTACAACTCCTCGTCGCCAGCAAGACCTGAGACAGTGAAGAAACCAAGAGCACCTGTACCAACAAAGTCTAACGTGGTCCAAGCAAAGCTTGCCCAGAGTGAAGGTGGTCGGCAATTGGGTTCAGTGCGTCCAGAACTCGTCCGAACGTTCAGAGCACCGACAAGTCAACCACAAGAACTCGCCGAGAAAACTGCTCGTGCACCAGAAACACCATCACGAAGACCGGAAGATGTACTACCAACCAAATTGCCACAAGTATCGGATGAAGAGGAAGCAGAACCTGTGCCGCAGAAGATGAAACCTGCCACAAACCCAAGACGTCTAGCAATAGAAACTGTGACACCACAGAAATTACCTCCTTCGTCTCCTCGAGTCAGCACCAAGAATCATCTGCAGCCAACTTCAAAGACCTTAAATATCGATCTCACAGAGGACGATACGGAAGGCATTACTGCACCTGTAGAGCCCAAACGACCAATGAAGGCACTAAAGCTCGGTGGCATTTCAAGACCAAAGATGCTATTATTCCAGCAAGCGCCAAAGTCTCGACCTGCTACGCCTGTGGAGATTCCGAAGACAACAAAGGAAGATCACGCTGTTACTTCGAAGACAAAGCCAGTGGAGAATGTGAATACAGAGCTCTCAGTGCTTGTGGATCCTGCTGATTCGTCGCCTGCCTTTGGTACAATGGATGCTAGTAGGCCTACAAGGAATGTGCAGCAGTCTAAAACGAAAAGTCACTTGAGCAAGCAGTCCATATTCATCCAAGATGACTCCGATGACGATGATGATGAGGATGCTTTCGAGACCATGGTCGTATCCCCAGCTAAAGTGACTCCACTTCCAAATATAGATATACCTAGTATAGTCCATGATGAGGAGGACGAATTGGGGATGGCGGAGGCGCCAGCACCTGCGCTTGAGAGAGTCAATACGAAAATAGCTCGACCTATGGTTGAGTTTCTGACTGCGCGATCAAAGTCACCTTCTCCAATACAGCAAGGGCCGACGAAAGATGTGTTATCTGCTCGATCCGTCCCTGCTTCAATCGTCAAGCCTCCGATTCCTTCTACAGCGCTGGACTCGATACCAAAGACGGCCGACATACATGGGCCACATCCTGACATTGACAACCTCATGAAGCCGACTGTCACAGCCACGACTGAATCCGCCACTTCTCTAACGTCCAAACAACCTCAAACGAAACTGGCAGTGAAACCTACCAAGGACCCTTTACTTGCCAAACCACACGGAACGACCAAAACCAAAGCTCCATCTCGTCAACCAAGCCCAGGTCCTCAACCACAACCCACAACAGCAAAACCTAATACTGCAATTACTCTCCCCAAACTACCCAACAAGCCCATGCAAAACGCCCAGCCGCCCAAAGAACAATTTACCGTACCTCCTCACTCAAACTCAGACACAACCAACATCGACCTCCTCCCACCACCATCCACAGCACCGACCGAGCCCTCGCCCCAAAAGCGATCGTCAAAAAAACCACTAACCCGCGCCACCACAATCTCCAATCCCGCCCGCGCTTCTAAAGAGCAACAAAAAGTCCAAGAGCATCAAACCGCACATGCACAACCATCAGTCGTGGTCGACGAAGTGGTGTTTGCAAGGGAGAAAAGACTTGCTGATGAGAAGAAGAGCACAGGACCGTGGACGAAAGAGGCGTGGGATTTGTTTGGATGGTGTCCACCTGGGAAGAAGGAGGGGTTGGGCTGGGGGTATGGTGATGGTGGAGGGCAAGTGGGTGTGCTGAGGGAAGACGCAGGGCCTGCTAATGATGGTGTAATGTTGGGAGAGCGGAGTGGACGTATGGATCAGGTTAGGGCGCTTGGTGGATTTGGGAGGGTGGGGAGGGATGGCGTGATTGCTTGAATGTCTTGTGGTGAGAGAGTTGCTTAAGTAGGGGAATGAGGTTTGCTGTGTAAGCTATGCTCGAAAGTTCAATCAACCAATGCGGGGATAGTATTTGTGCATTTCCGCTGTCCTTGCATTCGAGTTTAGGATACAAATCTGAACAAGTAGCGAAGAAGCAGGACTAAAGCAATTGTGCCGGAAAACACATCCTTTTCGTCCGTGCCAGATGAATCACCTTCAGCTATGCACTACTAGCTTGCTGACCCAATCAAGGACACATTAAATACCACGAGTAGACTGCAATCAACTTGTAGTAATGTAAAACTCGATCTCCAATATAAACCCTCTCTTGGATGTCCAAATAGATAATTGTTCTCGTAGAGTCTCCGCTGTTTTTTCAATCAAATCCAGGTATGAGATGCATGATACTGATTCGAGCAAGTGCGAAGTAGATCAGGAATGTTCTATGCTGGATAACATATAAACACATCCTTCTCTTCGCCACTTTATGAGGCACCGTTAGCTATGCACTGCTAGTTCGCCCCTCAACCACCACGAGCAGACGATTGATCTACTCTGTAGTAATGTGATCATTCGCTGGCAGAAAGCTCGATGATTCGGCTGAGAAATTCAGTAGGCGAGGAAAGCAGAGACGGTTGAGCCTCTAGTATGGAGGTCATCGTGCCTGCCTTTGGGAAATCAGATAGGACTTGACGCGCCTTTTCGTAAGGATCAGGTTCTTGACGGTTGCTCCAAGCTTTGGTAGAGTTCAGGACCTTCCGAGAGTCTGATGCGACCTTGCACATCGTCTCCTCGAGTTGAAATCTGTATTATTGCTCTAATCCTTGGTAGAGGTCAGGTCTAAGTTCAGGACCTTGCACATCTTCTTATCGAGTTCAATTTTTACTGTTCTCCCATCTTAGGTTGAGGTCAGGTCCAAGTGTAAGGGGCTTCTCTTATCTGCTGTATGCATCCACGAACACAGCGCTTATAGCAAGCTTGACACCACAACTCCGACCCCCACGCGTCCTGATGCAAGCGATCTTCCTGGTCAACGTCAATGTCCTCACATATATAGTCCAAAAGTTGGGCTGTGAAGTCTGTGAGAATCTGCCGTTTCTGCACGGTATCTGCTAGCAGGACAAAGTCGCAGCAATCGGGGCAGCAGATGAATTGCTAGTTACGGACCATGAGGATCTGGCCGGAGCGGTACTGGTCCCGAGAACATCTCATACACTTTCGTTCCCGGTCAAAGCGATTGAAGCTCTTGTTGTGGAACCCGCCGATATCCTTGATGTATAAACCGAAGCGCTCGGAGCATTCACTACACGTCAGCTTATCCAATTGAACATTGACGTGGAGGTCAGCTTCTACCATCGCCACGGCATAGCCGTGGTTGCCTGGGTAGAACAAATCATTGATCGTCTCCATGGGACTGCCGTCCGCTTTTTTAGTCGCAGCATTAAACCTCTTACAAACGAACTGAATAGAAAGGTAATCCTCTGAAGGGAGAAAGTCTGTAATGCGACACAAGATCTCTTGCGGCAACATTGTCTCTAGAAGGGATAGTGTTTGTCCTGATTCAGGATCGTAGATTGGTGCAGGAGCAGCATAATAGCAAGCGCTGTACCTGTAATTCTTGAGTGGTTGGGGGAGGTACGCTCTGTGTGACTTCCCGCCACGATGGCGGTACCAGAAGCCGGGATGCCTTTTCAGAGGATTTGGCGTGTTGACTGCCAACATGTTTAGATGTCTGGGAGGTTAAGTCGAAGAATGAGGTTGAGGTTGAAGGAAAGGCTTGGCGCATTCTCGGTCACGTGAGCACCAGAGGATATGTTGGTATGAATTCTACGGTTGAGTATAATATTGAGTGCTATTGGATTTCTTTTCTAGTGAAGCTAGGTGAGCTCATCGTACCTTGCATCCGTCTCGTTTGCCACTGCGGACTCACTGTGAGCTCAGGCCAGTCTCATTACTCTTGTGTTCCTTACATGTAACGCTTTTCCGAAACTGTTCTCGTCAACGACATCCACACGTTACATATCCCTAAAGACTTCAGGATCCCAGTAGCTGTCATCGACCTCCGATACGTCAGCCTCGACTGCCTGCATATCCAGATTTTCCACTGCCTCTCGCACTACCAATCCCAGACAGTCTCTACAAACCCAAGAATAGCCACCATCACCTGCGTCGAGGGCGCTGAGAAGTTCACCAAGATGCTTTAGCTGTATAGCGTCTCCCCTAGGCTTGAACATTCTACATTGCTGGTACCGAACGAGATGGTCTCCGATGATAGTGAAGATGGTATCAGGGTAGGTATCAGCGCGACACGCCATACACTCGCGGTACCACAAAGCCCTGTCAAAGCGTTGGCTACCAAAGCCTTTCTTGCCATCCCAAAGGCCGAAGAGGTTGCCACACTCGCGACACGTCAGTCTGTCCAGCTTGACCACATCAGATAGCTTAGCCTCTCATGCAGCCATAACCAAACCATAAGCACATTCGTCAAAGATATCCTCAAGCCTGTTTGACGGTGTCCCATCCTGGCGCTTGACCGCGGCGTTCAGTCTTTTACTGACAAATTTGAGAGCAAGATATGAATCTGGAAGTAGGAGATCAATGATGTCTACAAGGAGTTCCTAAGGCAAAGATTCGAGGAGGGACAGTGGGTGCGGCGAAGATGCGTTCGGGATTCGAGGAGGTGGGATGTCCAGAAGATTGCTATAGAGCTTGACTTTTTTGACGCAGTCTTTTCGCTCACGATGTCAAACACGCAGGTCGCAGTAAAAAAGCTTGCGTTTAGGCATGTCGTGAAGGTGTCCAATTTTGAGCAGATATCTGAACGGGAACGTTCGTGTACGAAGATATGACGCGCAACTGAAAGATGTTAGAAAGCAAATAGCAGGAAAGCGCGACCGTAACTCATCGCAGTTGTTCGAGGTTAGTACGGCGCGGAGCTGATACTTTGATAGAAGACGCGAATGTAGGGATGGACTTTAAGAACCGAAGTGGAGAAGACTGGGAAAAGAATTAGATATTTGTGCGACACGTGTTTGAGATCTGAAACAAGATCTTGATTGTTATTTGTCCTTGGCACTAATCGCGTCTTTAGTCTCGCATTGTGAAGTAATCTACACCTGGAAAGCTCTGCTATCAGAGGATGTTGTTTCAATAACACCCAAAACATCCACAGAACATTGTCCCGAGGACTTCGAAACACTCAGAAAGAAAGCCAGCCTTTTCCAACAGTTTCTAAATTTTCGAGCAGATCTCCGTCCCATTAACAACACTAGGTCCGAGGGTGTTGTGCAAGTGGTGAGCTCGGGAACTCGTGTTTGTCGTTGTGTGATTTTGCTTGTCTGGTGCTTGTGCAAATGACCCAACGATTCGATAGCTGACTCTGAACGGCTTCGTGACTGCCCTGTTATTGACATACCTTCCGTGCTGGACATCAAGCTACACCTCCTCATTCCCGACCTCGTGGTTGGGGTCCGCATCATCGTCACTGGGAAGATCGTCTGGAAAGTCTAGATGATCCAGCTCGCTCGCAATCTCACGTTTGAGACAATGACGACAAAACCAATGTTTAAGCTTGTGCTTAGCAATGTTAATGCCAAAGTCCTCTTCAACCCAGTCCAACAAGCATCCCGAAATAATTGAACTCAAGTGGGAGCCCCGAAAGGCATGACCCAAATTGTAGAAGGTCATACAACTGTCGCACTTGACCCAGTATGCTCCATTGACGTTGTATACCCTCTCAGGATTGTCGCACGCGTCGCAATTCATGCACAGTCGTCTACAGTCAAAGCGCTTATATCGTTTGGTGTCGAACCCACTCAAGCGATCCCAAATACCAAGTCGTCTGCCACAACGCGAGCAAGTCAATTTGTCAAGTTTCACCGAAAGACGTAGTCCAGCTTCTATTTTCGCCATTGTCGCAGCATAAGCATGAACATCAAAGATAGTTTTCACGTTTGTTTTCAGCGTCCCATCTTGTTTTCTGGTGGCCGCACTGAAAAGTGAACACACGAACTGAATCCTGAGGTAGTCATCTGAATCCAACATGTCCACAATATAGACGAGAAGTTCTTGCGGTAACATTGATTCGAGGAGGGAGTAGCTCGTTCCAGAAGCTGGTGATGGCACTCGAGGAGATACGCGATTGGCAACAATTCCTTTGTACGTCTTGATGCGCTTCGGTGCCTCGTCTTCACGCGCAAGGATGTCAGAGAAGAGAAGCTTGCGTTTAGGCATGTTGGTGTTTGCAGGATAATTCGTTCTTGTTTGAATGGAGCTGAGGTTCAACTAGAGATAATATTGACGCTGCTGAGGATACAAGGACAACGAGATGCACGCGATTTAATTGATGGAGTTGCAAGACTAAGGTCAAGAGTTTGAAGATGCAGAAGAAGAAGTGAGATGCATTTATCGTCGTCGTCACGTGATCAGGCTTACAAGGAACGACTTAAAAAAGGGTAGAAGCAGAGAGCCCCTTCGTCTCAATCATTATTGCATCGTCAATTAATGCTAATTTCCAAAATACTCCTTGTCTGCTCTGCTTTGCTCTCCAATTCCATGTGTTTCCTCGCCACGACCGTTCCTAATGTTATGTCCCTCCCTTCAGTCTTTTGTAGTATCAACCTGTCAACGCCGCACTCATTCCCATCACGCCCATTCCTACAAACACAAACACCATAGCCAAGCCCTTGTTATGCCCCAACTCATTCCCTTCTTGCAACAAACTCAACGCCACACTCGCCATGATTCCTGCTGTAACCGCAAACATGCCTCCATAAACTCCTTGTTGCTTATTCGTCTCATTCTGTCCTCCTCGACCCTTTTCGGCAATGTGCAACCACAACGCAGCCAGACCAGCACCCATAGGTTGACTGACTCCGCCTAGCACGACGGAGTAGAGGAGGGCTTTGATGCGACTGTTAGTGGCGAGGTAGAGTGGCAGGGCGAGAGCGAAGCCTTCGGAAATATTGTGGATGGCGAGAGCGACGAAGACTGTGAAGCCGAGAGTAGGATTGGCGTGGTTTGTAGCGAATTGGATGAAACCTTCGGGCAGCTTGTGTAAAGCAATGGCAATAGACGTTTGCATTGAGATTGCTAGAAAAGCATTCTGAGGGACGTGGTGGTGGTGTGCGGATTGTGGCTCGGTTGCGTGTGTTCCTGGAAGTGGTCCTTCTTGGGTGTTTTCGTCATGCTGGTGAGAATGCGCATCTTCTGAGTTGGCCGAGTGGACAGTTGAGCTAGAAGCTTGAGATTGCAGGTGTGTGTCTGCACTTGGGTTGGAGTCTACCTGTTCTTCTGCAGCGAAAGACGGAATAGCGGTGTCCGAGTATTTGCGTGCCCTGCTTGTCACAGCCGACATACGCGGTGCACTATTTCCTATTCTAGCTTCTTCGTCGATACTTCGCATGGGGCGAACAATCGAATGGCTAAGAATGTCAGCTGTACTGTGGCGAAGTGCTGCAGTTGGTCTCTTCACACCATTGTACGGTGGTAAACGTGATCCTCCTCGCAAACTGATATTCTTGAAGCACTCCTTACCACAAGGCTTGGAGTAGCCGAAACAAGTTCCGTCTCCATCGCATTCGTCTTTGTTACGTGATACTAATTTTGAGAAATTCGTCGACATTCGTGCATGTAATGATGGTCTTCTAGTCGGACTCTCGCTCATTTCAGGATGCGGAGTTGTGGGTTGTTCGTTAGCTGGGTGATTTGTTCTGTTGAGCAGAGGTGTTCTCTCTGTATCTTTGTGACCGTTCGCGATGTTTTTGTCTTCTGATCGGTCTGCTTCGATATTATTATGTTCGTGGTCGTGATGATCATGCTCTTCCTCTTCTCCATGTGTATGATCACAATCCACTGTGTGGGAGGGCATAAAGCGATGTAGTATTCTTGATAGAATTTGAATGCCAAATACTCCGCCAAGAAAGCAGCCGATCAATATCCAGGAAGCCTTTGACGACGAAAATCCTGCTTCTATCAATGATTTCTTCGAACTGGGAAGCATCTTGTATAGTGATGAGAATAGCTGAGGACTGTCAGCAATGTCCAAGCTATCACATCTCTTGTGTAACTTACCATGACACCAGCGCTCAAGCTCAATGAACACGATAAGAAAACATTGCTATCTTGTATGTTGAAATTTCTTTTGCTAGGTATCATGCGTATGAAGATGTCTACGAATATGATAGAAGCCCCGAATATGCAGGCTAGACAGAGTCAGTCTTGTCGCGTAATATCAGATTGGTGCTTCTTACCTGCTGCACTAAGGCCTGTGAGGATCCAGCCTCGAGTATCATTGTCCATTTTAGTTATCTCCATGGTGAAATGTGTCTGATATCCCTGTATAGTACTGCTTTGTTGGCTGCTGGGACTTCAGGGTAGTCCAGTGATCCAAGATATCAAATGACGAGACACGAGACTGTGCTTTGGGGGAGATGTCGAGGATGTATAGATTGTGAATATTCACACGTCGTCATGTGAAAATCTGGAGGAGGTCGGTCCATCAAGGTTCTCAAGAGGGTTACATGTACTTACCCTGATGAGGGCCGACATTTGCTCAATTGGTTTCAAAGCGCTTAATTGGGTCTGTTGTCGCCAAAACATCAGCATCAACACATCGAGAGAGATTCCTGAAGACTGCTGCCGGCATCTAAGCTGTCCGAAGAAAGAGCGGGGGATTTGATCGTGCTTCGTCTGTTGTTGAGCTTGCATCTTCCGCCGGACTTCTGACCATCTTGAAGAATGCCTCTCAAGACCCTCGCCTTTGTCGGCGTCGCCAGCGCAGCAGCAGGAGCGGGCCTAGCAAGCGCATTCTTCACGTCTCGATCTCCAAAACCAGCACCACCACCCGCCGTACTCCTCACAAGTCCTGTCGCAGTTTCCAGCCCCACCAGCGGCACCTCATTCCCCAACACCACAATACCAACAACATCACCATACCCCCCTCCACCAAACCCAGCCTTCTCCTCCTCCGACCAACACCCTCTCCCACCCATCCCCGCCCCAGTCAACCCCTCAGGCATCTTCCAATACGGCTTCCCCGGCCCACGCTCCGACACCCGCATGACCCCCTCCCTAACCTCCTCCTACGACCGCCGCACCCGCAACCCGCACTGGGTAGCCGAACACATCACCCCCGCCTCCCTCCTAATCCAAGCCGGCGACCGCAAACACTCGATCTTCACCGAAGACGAAGCCATCCCCGCCATGTTCCGCGGCAAGCTAAAAGACTACTTCCGATCCGGCTACGACCGAGGCCATCAAGTCCCCGCCGCCGACGCAAAATGGAGCCAGGAAGCCATGGATGCGACGTTCGCGCTGAGCAACATGTGTCCGCAGGTCGGCGACGGGTTCAATCGCGACTACTGGGCGCATTTCGAGGACTTTTGTCGCCGCCTCACCCATCGCTATCCCTCTGTGCGCATCGTCACGGGTCCGTTGTACCTGCCCGCACGGGACCCGAGCGATGGGAAATGGCGCGTTTCGTACGAGGTCATTGGGTCGCCACCGAATATTGCAGTGCCGACGCATTTCTACAAGGTGATATATGCGGAGGATGGCAGGACGGGGGGGAACGTGAGCATTGGGGCGTTTGTGCTGCCGAATGCGGTGATTGATAATAACAAGCCCTTGAAGGATTTCGAGGTGCCGCTGGAGATTGTGGAGAGGGCGAGTGGGCTGGAGTTTGCGAGTCAATTGCCGGTGGAGAGGAGGAGGGGGTTGTGTAGGGAGGTGGATTGTTCACTTATCATTAAGGAGTATGCGCAGAGACAGAAGAGTTTTGGCAAGGGAACGCCGAAGTTGTGATGTGGAGAAGAAGTAGAGGGGCAGTAATGATGATGAGATATGATTGGCATGAAGCATAGCGTGGAGTAGAGCATGATAGAGTAGCGTAAATGATTGACATTACTATCTTGAGAGAATCACTCAACAACGACTGATAGTTATCTGCTTCAAACCCGAAAGCAGGAAGACGAGCATGAAGTATTCCTTAGAATCGCCTCGCATCCAGAGCCATAATGAAGGCAAGAAATACATCAACTCCAGCCTTTTACAAAAGCAATGTGACGCGCAGCCTTCATCCTTTCGTCTGCTCTTGCGAAAAGCTTCAGCATACTCTTTTGCAACGGATAAACTCTTAGCACAAGATTGTTACCTAGACCCCGATTCATAGATAAAGAGTGCATGAGAAATACCTTGATTTCTGCTGCCTATGGACGTAGATCCAAGATCTGTCGTGTCAATAACGATCTAGTATTGACCACCTGCATGATTTGGGGGCCAATGACGGAAAGGCTCATAATGGTAGCATGTGAGGAGTGCCAATAAGATATTTCTAGCCACAAATTTGGGCACACAATCATGATGGACAAATCGAAACGACAGGAGAGCAAGTAAAACAAGGTTGAGTACTGGTCAAGCAGATATAGGCACATGATCAAGATAGTCGTAAAGACGCTCCATTGTCTGTGTCATTGATTGTGCTCTGCGATCAGCAAGCTGGTAAGCTCAGAAGCTAACGACAAAACGATATACTATAGAGACGGCATGGCCTGGGCAATACTACTGTGGTAAAGGTGCTCATAGCTCAAGATGAACTCTCTCTGTAACTATTTGTCAGTAGATGCTCAACGACAACACGAACACAAAAACTTACCCTTTCACGCCTCCACTCATTCACGTTCCAGAAGTAGTAGAACCCCCTCTCATCCTGCCTCGATTGTGACATGACCGGCTCACCATATTCCTTTGCCTTCATCATCCATTGTTGCAGCTTCTTGTGCCATCGCCAATCCCTGTTATACAGTTCTGATGCAGACAGCTCTTGTAGCTCGTCTCGTGGGTTCTGGTAGAAGATCATGAATAACGTTTCATCCGAAAAGCTGCCCATCTTCTCGATGATAGGTGCTACATTTGTAACAGTGTACGCATTTGGTAGGATAAAGTCGGGAATGATTGGTCGCCCTGTAGGATCAGCGAAAGGACCTGCCCAGTCCGTGCATAAAGAGTCTGGTCTGCTGGATGTCAATGTCCGAAGGTTTGCAAAGATCATTATCGCACGCCATACCTATTCAGATCCAGTCCAAGCAGGTTAAGGTCCATACCCGACGCTATTGCTGCTTGATCTGGGCCAAAGACACCATCAAGTCTTGCCTGGAGTCCTTTCAGTCCAAATCGCTCAAGTTCGGTCATGTGAAATCCGGCCTCGACTGCTTGACCATCAGCGAATCCACCGGATAGAGCAGGTTGATGTTGACTGGGCTGATTAAATCGACCTGGATCACCATTCGGTATCGACCTGAAAGGAAGCTGTGTTGATCCTGAGTTTATTGTCGAACTGTGACCATTGATCCCATCCTGCTCGTTCATGTCCGCATTGAGCGTCGACCGCGATGCTGCTGTATCTGAAAGCTTGCGCTCATGCGATGGTAGTCCTTTCACTTCTTGAGGTTGTTGCTGCTGTCCTCCTTGATGATCTGGAATCGACATTCCTACATCCATGCCCATCACTGGCGCTTGACCTAACCTTGACCTCTGTGGTTGACCCATTCCAAGTCCTCCTAGACCTCCTAAAGGTGGAAACTCTTCAGTCAAGCCTTGTTGCTGTTGATGCTGCCGCGCCATCTGACTTGCTGGACTTTGTCCGAAAGGGTATTCATCTGAACCAGCTCCTAGCGATGGAAAAGGGTTGAGAGCGTTCGCTTCTTGAGCATCGGATTGACGTGTTTGTGCGGAAAGTTGTGATGGTGGACGGATAGGTTGTGCGATGACTGAAGGTGGATTCGTTGATCTCTGTGTCGTACTTTGTGGTGCACGAGGAGCAGAGTTGCCCCAGATCGCTTGTGATGACGAGGCATTCGATTGTTGTGCTTGCTGTGCGCCTGAGAGGGAAGGGAATTCGCTGTGATCTAGTAAGCGAATGCTCGGGGCTGGAAGTCTGGGTCGTGCATCGGGTAGCTGAGGCCGCACAACTTCGATGGTAGGTCGTGAGGGCTGCTGGTATAGAGGTGGAGGCTGCCAGAAGTCGTCTTCATGGACATTAGAGCGTTCTCTCGTAAACCTTCGGCCTCCGCGACCTCCACGTCTTGACGGACTGAAAGGATACCGCATATTCACAATGCTTTTTGATAGAGTGGTGATTTAAAAATGTCACTTACGACAAATCAAGCGGCGTATGAGGTTGCGATCCGCCTATCGTCTGCGCAAAGCTCGATGTTCTACTTGGTACGGAAGGAGCATTCGTGGTGTTGCTTAACAGACCCCAGCCTGAACTTGCGCTTGCTGGTTTGAAGGATATTATATTAGCTCTTCTCCTGCTACACAGTCTCCGTTTACTGGGAAGAGTTGTGGCTACCTAGTTTCCCATTCTGCAGTCTTCCTGATCCTACACTTGTGGTTCTTGACGCTGGTTGTGATGGTTGGGAAGCATATAGTGCGCCAGGCACGCTTCGGAGGGTCTGCGGAACTGCACCTTATGGAACAACGTGTTAGCGACGTGCTCTTGACAACTAATATCACTCCATCCTGTCCAGATCAGATCCATCTCTTTCTTGTGATGTCGTTTGCTTAGAGTTCTTCCGCAGTCGCTACGTTGCGGTGCTTCCAATCGCGCTCTAGCAAGTCGTGCGAAGTACAGCAGATATCTTACCTGATCTGTTCATCCTATCTGCGTCGCAGTGAGCTCTTTGGTGTTTGTGTTGGAGTGGTAGACGATATGGCTCTTCAGTTAATGTTGAAACACGTGCACGGTCCATATAGCTGCCAAGACATGGGGGAGTTGAAACCGAAAGTGAAGCCATGCTCCGTCAAACGCGCGCCTACAATCTGTTCTGAGCTAACACTATACAGTCTGGGGAATCATAGACAATGCGGTGGCGGAGAGTGACTTGTGAGGAGAGCCCGCACGCGACTGAAAATGTCTCTGTCTGATTCCGAGACTGCTTCAGAGAACGAGCCTGATCATCGTCCAAGCAAGAGGAGGAAAGTGGAAAGTCACAATGATTCTGAGCCAAGCTATGAGGAAAGGCAGCGCCCTATATCTCCTCCGATCCTGCGTAGGGTCAATGACGCTGGGAAACCTCAAGCAACACTTCCTCCAGTGTCCTCATTTGCGAAGCCGGCAGTAATACCTTCGCCTGTTCAGCTTACACACATTCGCGACCTACCAACTCACCTCAATATTGATGCGGTCAAGTTGAGTGATATCTTGGGTGATCCTCTCATCAAAGAATGTTGGCAATTTAATTTCCTGATTGACCTGGACTTCCTGATGTAAGTGCAAAGACCAGCACTTCAATGTATTGGCCCGCACACTAACTCAACGACTAGGTCAGGTTTTGACAATGATATTCGCTCTCAGGTCAAAGTCAACGTAGTTCACGGACATCGTGACCAAGAGTCTCGCCAAGCTCTATACGTAAGTCATTCTCGACAATATCGTGGAAGGGTTGCTTACTGTATTACAGGAGGCTGCTGTAACTTATCCCAATATCAAGCTCATCACTGCATACATGCCTGATACCTACGGTACCCATCACACCAAGATGATGGTCCTCTTTCGACATGACGACACCGCACAAATAGTCATACATACAGCAAACATGATTATCCGTGATTGGAGGAACATGTCTCAGGCTGTATGGTGCTCACCAATGTTACCACGACTACCTTCTTCGGATACAGATGACAAGAGCACTTCTTCAGATGCTCCAATTGGCAGTGGTGCTCGATTTAAACAGGACTTTCTAGCATACATCGACTACTACGAAAAACCTCGCACGGGTCCATTGACCTCTCAGCTAAGACTGTACGATTTCTCTTCCATCAAAGGCGCACTCATTGCTAGCACGCCTCGCAAGCAGAGGAATCGTGCGAATCCTACAGCCAATACTACTCGATATGGCTGGCCTGGGCTTCAAGACATTATGCGAAAGATCCCTACAGTTCCTACAACAGGAGAAAGACCTGTCATCGTTGCTCAAGTATCGTCGATTGCTACTCTGTCGAGCTCCTGGGTCGATCATCTATTCAATATCCTGAATACTTCTGGTCAGCCTTTCGCCAAGGGGGCTACACCTCGTGTCATCTTTCCATCAGCAGACGAGATCAGGCGCTCACTGGACGGATACTCTGCTGGTGGGTCAATACATACGAAGATCCAGTCGAAAGCACAGCAGAAGCAAGTCGAACACCTCAGGCCACGCCTATGCTATTGGGCAGGAGATGAAGACGGTCTTAAAGACGACCCCGAGACAAAGAATATTCAAGAAGCAGGCCGTCGGCGTGCTGCGCCACATATCAAGACTTATGTGAGGTTCAAAAATAGTGATATGAATGAGATTGACTGGGCTATGGTGACTAGTGCCAACCTCTCCACCCAAGCGTGGGGCACGTTACCAAACAAAGACGGTGAGATAAGAGTGTCAAGCTATGAACTTGGTGTGATAGTTTGGCCTGCGCTTTTCGATCAAGTTGAAGTGGCTCCGGAAGGCTCTACGACAGCCAGAGATGTTACGAGTGACGGAGCAAGAAGGAGGACGATCATGGTACCAACGTTTAAGGCCGACACGCCTGACGTTGAAAAGATCACGATACAGGCCAACAAGATTGTCGGGTTCAGGATGCCATACGATCTTCCCTTAGTGAGATACCGTGACGACGAGCAACCATGGTGTGCCACTGCAGACTATGCAGAACCCGATTGGCGAGGACATACGTGGAAGGATTATGGTCTTTTCATACCTGGTCGTTCTGGAACGGAAACCTTGCTAGAGCATGTTATGGGAGCAGAATAATGATGTATGACATATGATTCGCACGATGAATGAACCAACACTGGACAGATCCAGTGACTACGAAGGGGTTTAATAGCTAGCTGAGAGCATGATGCCGGCATTTTACCGTGTAGAACCATGCCTTGTCGTCGAATTGTCGTTGACTCCGTTGACTCGTGCGTGGCGTCCTTTCAATAAAGTCGACACACCACACCCCACCTTCAAAGGCTCAGCTGGCTCAGCTGCACACAACCTTGTGACGATGCGTGTGCCGACTACCGCTCGTGGTCTAACGAGCATCACAATCGCGTCGCTGGTTCGTTATGAACACCCCTGCACCTCCCTGCATGCGCCTGCATTGCGCTACCCTCATGCACGCCGAGGTCACACAAGAAATCCCCCGCCGACTTGTGGATCAAGATATGACAAGCGCTTATGCATGTCTGCTTCTATAGTTGGAAGGCCTGTCGCACGGCCTCGCTGTCCTGTATTATCTCGTGCGCTTTACATGAAGTCTGCAAGAGCCTGACTATTGAAGCCTGCTGATATATGCACATACGAAAAACAATCTTAGTACTTATCGTGGTCATTTCTGCTTACAGTGCGCATGAAGCATCGCTCTAGCTCGAGGAGCTCGAGGAGCTCGAGGAAAAGGACCGATATGCTGTTTCAAAACTCAATGACCTCCAGGAGTGAAACCAGTCTGCTGTCCGACTCATCAATAGCACACCCGGACCTGCTCGCTTCTGTTAAGCAATTGGATGCCTGTTTATCTCTTCTATCAGATGGCCACTTGCTTCGCCAATTGAAGCTTAGGACACCTCGCAACTCCTTTCTCCTCGACGTCCACGCCTGCATAGTCGAGGAGAGCAATACCTGCAGAAAAGACATTGAGGCACTAGATAACTATCTCCAGCTGGCAGGCCTGAAAGGCATCTATAATCGCGTCGTACTTGGTGTCAAGAGGAGAACAGATGCCCAGATGCAATTCATGCAAGTAATGCCAAAGACACTTGATCCATATGAGGAGAGAGTGAGATGGTGCCGATGGATGACGGAGGAATTGGTTGACATTGTTCGCGGGTGAGTGTATTCACTGATTGGTGCAGCGCGATATTATGCTTACATTGTCGAAATACCAGGCACGAAGATGGTCTTGATATCACTACACGCGCATTACGCTCACGAGGGCTCTATCTGCGACGGCAAATCGACAATCTTCGCCTCGATATGCAAGTCCTCGCCAACGGAAAGTTGTCATCTGCGGAGTGTCTCGTACTCATGCAAGCAGCGCATAATCTAGAGAATGACCACGACATGCTTCGCTCCGAGGCAAAGCAGTTCTTCAAAGGTATCGGTGGGCGTTATGCACAGACACACGAAGTGGATGATTTGAGCGATCTTCTGCCGAAGCTGATGGACTGGAACATAGCACGAAAGCTCTGGAGAGAGCTCCTGGAGCTGGAAGAGATGCATCGACAGGTCATAGAAGACTTGGCCGAGCTTATCAGAACTACGTCCAAGTGTGGGAAGAGGTAATGCAGGATAGCGAATCATTCATGACAATGCTAAGAATTCAATATCGAGGGCCTCTTACGCCATGTTCGATTGTCTGTCTTGACGCATTGCTCCAGGGAGTAGACGTAGCAGTTTAACCCACTGGCTCTGCTTCCAATCACAACGTTTCCAGCACGGAAGAACTGGTAGTGTTACACCAAAACAGACATTCGCCACGATGTAACACAAAACTCGGGCGTGGCATTAGAGACGATGTGCTACCATTGCACAACGCCGCTGCTATTCCCAGCCGCCAAAGACCATCACACAAATCCTTCAGTGTCACGTTGCACCATTGGTGTAACCTGACCCATATTCTTACCCAGAAATCCTCGGACGAATGTCGTACATCACCAAGTACGAAAGTACATAAGTCTCCTCATGCGCTTCTCACGTCAATTTCCGACATTGTGGATCCACATCCGGTGCCTCAGCCTTGAAGCAAAAGGTCTTTTTCTACTTCTTGTTCCCTAACGAGAAATGCCCTCACTACAACAACGCTTTGCCATTTGGATGAGCGGCGGCTCGTTCAATGACGATGTCGAACTACATGCAGATAGGTGGGATGATCGGCCATCGGTGCCGTATGATCCAGCGGTACAAGGTCCTATAGAAGTCAGTCTTTTTGGCGGTATCCGAGCACAGAACCAGCCGCGAAACAAAGCGCATTGTGAAATACCTTCGCGAGGTGGAGACAATGGGGGTTTTGTGCAAGATTCATCTGATGGGCAAATGATCTTCACAAACAATGAACAGATCACTGCCGCAAATCAGTCACGACCTCGGGCACCGCCTACTAACGTGGTGCTTACGTCTCGACCCGATCAACATGCTTACAAGCCTGCAACCCAGCAAGACGGACTGCGCTCTACATACTCTGACATTGAGAAGATCAACGCGGAAACTAGGTACCTGGAGCAAGAATCAAAAAATATGAGTAAGCACGACAAAGAATATCGGAAGGCGTTCGAGCGTAACGCAGCTGCCAAGCAGAATTACAAATGGAATCTGAGACAAAGGCAGGAAACGCGACAGTGGAGAAGCCAGGACAGAGAGAGTGGACAGAGGTTACGAGATGAGAGGGACGCTACAGGGAAGCCAGATTATGACAAGGTACCCGAGCGTCATAAGAAGCAAGATCGGAGACGTCAAAGAGCTCCTAGCACGACAGAAAGTGAGCTAGAACAAAAGCAAGATCGTGCGAAGGACAAAAAGCAGGACTCACCAAATCGTGACGAACAGGGCAAAGGACCTGGTAACAACTCTAGTAGAAAGACACCAACCATCCCTCCGCCTGATACTCATATGTCGGGAGCCCTAGAAGTTCCTCAGCAGGCTGCTCCACAGCCAACACGGGCATCTGCACCAGCACCACTTCCAGTTTCAGCACCAGCTCCAGCGGCCGTTCCAGCTCCATCTCGAACAAGGTCACCGCAAGCTCCAGTACCTATTCATGCAGCACAATTACCACCAGTAGTGCAGCAGAAACCAGCAGCACAACCTACACCAGCGGCACAATCTTCACCTCCTGCTCCTCCTCCTCCTCCAAACCCCACACAAGCATTTACAGCGGCTCAAATACGACAACCGCTAACACAAGCACAACAAGCGCCACCGCCACCACCACCTCCACCCAGGGCTTTCCCAGTTCAGCTGCAGACCAATAGTCGGAACTCAGTAGGCCCAAGGAGCACTCAAGCGCCTGAAAGGAGGAATGTTACTCAGAGACGGCCGGTGCCGGCTCGTAGACGGACAGAGGAACGTGGGCGGGTCCGAACATCGCCTCGCAGCGCGCGCAATGACCGTGAAGCCTCACGACAACAGGAGCACGACGAGCATGTCTCTGGCAACAACATAGAAAGACACCAGCGAAGGAATCAGCCTCGCTATAACAACGTTGAGCAAGCTTTCAGCTCTTCCAGTAACTCCTCCCGCAGTCCTTGTCGCTCCAGCGTCCATGCACGCCTCAATTACATAGAAACATTGGTCGACGAGATAAGGATACGGCAAGAGCGGAGTATGCACGAACAGGAACAGAGAAACATTGACCAGGAGCGCCGGACAATCAACCTGGAGCGGGTGACGACTAGACTACTGCAAGAACAGCAAGGTTTGAGGAGTGAATTGCCCGAAGCCATGCTTGCAGCCGTGATAGCCGTCATGATCACCTTGAGAGATATCGGTCCAGCGCGACGAGGACTTGGCTTATGAAAGGGACAGAAATTACGGCTCTGACTCAAGAGGAAGGCCACGTGCGCAGTGTGCATAGTCCACCGAAGCACGGTGTGCTCGAGTTGAGGAAATGGACGATGAACATGACATTGGCTATCGTTATCATCATCTGCGGCGTGCATCTCAAGCTCCACGGCAGCCTGTGGGTAATGGCAGGAAAGGTGTTCGAGTGGATAGGCTGTTGTTTGAGTGCTTCTACCAAAGGCTTCTACTACAGGCACAGTGTTTAGTGTCGGCCGTGCTGAGAAGTTCGGAAGTGGCTGTAGGGAGAGAGCAAGGCAGTCGGCAAATAGGTGTGGGAAGTCCTCACACCAGGTTTATTGCCCTGGCGAGGAGTTCAGTGGGCACTATGGATCCCCTCAAGGTTTAATCTGGAAATGATAGCATGTAGACAGCCAATATAGTTGCTAATAAAGATAGGTGTCTCTCATAACAAATACAAATCATAAGTTTCACACATTTCTGATAAGGTTTATCGGGGAAGTAATTGAAAATGGATGGCAGCGATGCTATTAAGAAGAGGTGCGTAATCGTCACGCTGGGAATTCCTAGCTGTGACAAGGTAGAGCAGTCAATAGCAAAGGCAATACCATCGCAACTCAGCTGTACATCAGCATTACAACTACATCCAGATCCACGACCATATTCATCAAGGACATGTACAATTATAACCATCGCCGTCTCTCTTCAGTACGATTGTATACAAGACCGCAACATCACCAGTCACCACGCTCACGCTTACGCTTACGCTCACATCCTCCCTCTCCTCACCACACCAATCAACGCGCTTCCTTCCACCGCCTACCAATGCGCCGGCCCAAAGTACCCCGGGTCCTTCGGCACAGGCCAATTAATAGCCTTGTCCTTCGCATCTAGTGTTGAGGTGACTACCTCATTGCCCCACCACTTAGGCGCCTTTGTATTCGTCAGATTCAGCGCTGCAATAATCACAATCGTGCTAATCGCCAACCCAGCATCCAAGCCCGCGGACGTAATGTAGTTGAAGCGCATCCACCAACCTCTGTACCGGTTCCGGATGAACTTGTTGAACACAAAGCCCACGATGCCCCACGACAGGTAGTTGAGAGGTGTCGCTGGCGGAATCTCACCTGTGCCTCCAAAGATGACAGGAGCGTTGAGGAAGCGGATGTTGCTTTTAGGGAACATGCGAGCGCCGAGGTAGATTAGGGCTGGGAGTGCTGCGCCGGCGAGCCAGAAGTACTGCAGGTTTTGGTAGAGGGCGCCGTTGGAGAAGATGCGTTGGGGCCCGATGAGACCCCAGATTACGCTGGCGTTGAAGAAGACGCGACCGCCAGGGCAGGTGAAGTGGTTGGGTTGTGTGGAGCTGCAGATGCCGGCGATGTTGTTCAAGGCCCTTGAGGTGAAGGTCAGTGGGAGCTTGCTTGTGAGGGTGGAGATTGGGTAAGCTCACCACTCGACGACGGCTAGCTGGACTAGGGAAGACCAGATGGTGGCGACGACTTGTCCCTGTCATGCGGTCAATTTGGAGCAGGGAATATGTTGTATGTGCTTTGACTCACCCAAAACATCGTACGAGGTGGCACCTTCATGTACCAGCCCAGCTTCAGATCCTGTGCGAATGCCAGAGCTTGACGCATAGTGATGTATCCATAAGTCTTGAACAGCATCATGGCAATGGGACGGCCAGGGAGCATGTACCCGATGATGAATTCCGTGAATACGTTCAAGCCGAGCTGGATGTTTGTCACGGCTTGGATGATGCCGATTGGGATGCACCAGAAGAGGGCAATGATAAAAGCGACAAGAACACTCCACCAGGTCATATGGGTTGGGTAGCTGGAATGCAGTCAGTCGCGCCTCTTTCTCAAGTATAGTTTCAGGTTGACTCACATGTAAATCATAGCCATTGTCAAGGCGATACACACGACCAGGATGGCTAGGTACCACCAGGTTGGTGCTGGCTTGTACTTTCTCATCATCTTTGTGTGGACGTCGTCAAGTGACCCGTGAGGTGCTCTCAGTCTGATCCAGATTTCTTCGCCATGAAACAGGGCAGTGTGGACAACGACAGACGAAATGGCGGCAAAGGATAACCCGTAGGTTAAAGCGAAAGTGGTGGAAAGGAAGAGCGGCGAGTAAGCCTCGTACTTCTTGAGATCCAGAGTATACTCGGGTGTCAGGATTCTAGTGACGTTGTATACCTTTGCGTGGTTGTCGTAGGAATTAGAGTCGCTCATTGGCAGGTATTTCGCGTACCACGTGTTGCTATAATGAATTCCGGCGGTGCCTACAGGTGATGATTAGGCATGATCCAGCACGACTTTGAAGTACTTACAAATCCAGAACCATATCACCATCCCGATCAGAGTGTTGGCAATGGCATGCCAGGGTGCGATCAACGGGGAGAAGATATAACCAGTAACTATTACCTGAGGTCAGTATATGTTTTACGATATGACTAAGCACAAACAAACCTTGTGTCCAATCGAAAGTCTGTTTCGCATCAGTACATTAGGAGAGAGAAAGGACATAGCTCAACTTACGATTGGAATGAGCGAGAGACCAGTGTAACCGCCAAAGAGCTGATTCACGACGACGTTATTCGGAGCAGCCCATGTGGCAAAGGCAAACACCGAGAGGAACTGGGCAATATATCCAGGGAACCAATACCAGGCGAAGGACCCGGCGAAGACGTACAAGAAGAGTCTGTAGCGGCTGATGGACCATCCATTGGTCCTGGAAGGATCTGTCTTGGAGTGATCATGGAGAGCGTACCTAGAGCGGGTTAGTCACTCAACTTGGGAGCGGACCATCATAGACGAACATGAAGGCAGTGTTAACGAGGTTACGCGGCCAGATCATGCTGCTAGGTTCGACGAGAAGCTTCCGGCAGATGCCAGCAATACCATAGCCAGCACATTGTGTGGTGACGGCAAGGAGGAAGCCGAAACCCCATCCAAAGTCTTGTCCATAGAAGCCTTTTTGTGCTACAAGTGTATCTGTAGCGACATTAAAACGTGCAGCGGCGAGATCGTGACAAAACGAACCAATGAAGTAGCCGGCACCGCCTCCAAAAGTAGCGTTGGCCATCACAACAATCTGAAATAGCTCAGCCTCGTCCGTCAGCATAGTGATGGAAGTTAGACTCACAAGCGTGTGCTCTTTGATGTTGAAAGGACCGGGGCTAAGGTTCCACTTGACGCCGAAGGTGGTGAATTGCTTATCCGGGAAGATGAGAGTCCAACCAACACCTAGACGACGTAAGCAGCATGCCGATAACAGTGAGGATATCTCTATATACCCATAGGATAAGCAACAAGTTGAGCCACAACCGAGGTAATCGTGATGGCTGGAGAGCGCAAATTGAACAGGGCATTAAGCCCGGAGCCAATAGTAGTCAGGAGAAGACCGATCACCCAGGCTCGAATAGTAGAGGCAGGTACGTCCTCATCATAGTTGCGAACTGCAGCACGGACCTCTGTTGTTGTAAGCACACGGTGCCAGTGATCTGCGGAGCAAAGTACGAACCAGGATAAGGCGAGTTCTCTAGATACTCATCAATAATCTGGACCTCGCCGACAACATTGTGGTCCTCCATTGCCTCATCTATCCTCTCGAGGTCTTCCTTCTCCATGTTGGGGTCGAATCTGTTAGTCTTCTTGAAGAGACTCAGGCGGTGATTAGCCTGGCTCTCAGTGACCTCAGCGCCAGAAGCGAGGATGACAGAGTCCTTTCTCCGTTCGACAATGGGGCCATCGGTTGTAGTGTCTGGCAGCTCGACTGCTTCCGAGCTTTCGCCACTATCATCTTTCACAGTAGTGGTATTGAAGCTGAAACCTTTCTTGAAGAAAGACATGGTGGAAAGTTATGCAGCGCGAGAGTGCAATCCAGACAGTGTTCTGCCAGCAGAGAAATGGGGAAAAAGCCCTTTATAATACAAAAGGTCGAAAGACATCATGAGATGCAGGACTCGAGCAGATACGGTTATCAGTAGCATTGTATCGGCCTGGAGAGCTCACCATTGGTCACAACTATCGTAAGAAGATACTGCAGACCTTGAGCATGTATTGATCCACAGAACCCCGATTGGGAAGGTGTTTCGGAAGCCGCTGTCCTTTCATGCAGACCAGTCATGCTTGCATGATGGAAGCGAGGCAATGATAGCTTGCACACAGCCTGTGATAGGAAGCTATCTCAGCGAAAGATAAGGCGTAAATTCGTAGCGCTTGTAGCTGCGGCTGACGAGTCAAATCGAAGTCTGCAGATTAAGCCGAGGGCGTACTATAGGAAGGTGTCACAGTGCATGTTGTGGGGACCGCTTGAAGCTTTTTGGCTTATCTTGATAGGTGAAACACGTGGAGTACCAAACGCAGCACGGACGCCGAATCGAGGCGGCTTTTAGGCACAAAAGAGATAGCGCACTTCTGTGGATACGGATCACGGATAAGTCCCATCTTGTCTCATGCAAAGGTGTCGAAACTCACGCGCGGAAAAGCTCAAGTTACGACTTGTCGTTGTTTCATGTTCGGCGCAAGCTTTTTTGCCGCGAGCCGCAGACTTGGCATGAGCTTAGCCAACACTTCACACCATGCTAGTTCAGCTTCATGTATATACCAGACATTTCATGACTTGTACTATCTGTAACGACGCCTCTGAATGAGGAAAGAGGAAAGGTTACTCGCACGTTTCAGGCAAACGGTCCACTCATCAAACCAGCCTGTATCTCCTCAGCCCAGTACTCGTTGGTGGGGCACGGTGCGATGTGTTAGGATTCTGCAGGGCGATTGCTTCTCTTTCTGACCTGTCCTTGTCACCTTGTCGCTTCCGATTCCTTTCTGACTTGTCCTTGTGACTTTGTCGCTTCCGAATTCGTATGACACATCCTGGAAGAAGCTCTGCGGCAGGTCAACACCGGTCGTGAGGGCCTCACCAGCATCAGACCAGTGTGCGAAGACCTTCAACTTTAAGACTCAGCTCAGCAGAGTCTTCGTCTCCACGGTGATTCCAGCTGCGCACAGTCTCTCGACGTAGGTCTGGCCCAAGGTTGCTGGAGTCAAGTAGCCTCCTCCCATCTTTATTGCTGGCACGTCATTGCCACCATCTAACAGGCTCATTGCACCTTCCACCATTAAGATCGCTGTCGTCATGTAAGGGTTGTTATCAGATCTGAAGCGACCAAACGTTTTGGCTGCTTGATCCCCACTATCCGAGATAGCCAGGCCACGGTACTCCTGAAAATCATGCCGCGAGTTCTCCACAGAGGCACCCATCCCAGGTTGCGTTACCATCTTTGCCATCAGCCATCTGACAGGAGGCAGGAGTAGAAACAGACCGCCGATGCTGAAAGCCAGATGTGTCAATACTCCTACAAAAGTGTTTCGTGCGTGCATGTAACAATGGAAGTCGAATGCTGGACCGTAAGCCTCGCCCACGTCTTTGTGATCACCTGACGTTCGATATAGACCGCATGACCTGTGTACAAGTGGCACGTCTGTAGCAGCCTGTATGGAAGGAATTACTGTGCCAAGATCGGGGACGAAACGTACTCCAGACATTCGGGAGAAGATTGATGGTGTGTATTTTGACTTTGCTACAGCAAGAGGACTCATGGAACCTGGTTGGGCAGCGGATTGTATTTGCGCGATGCTGTACTGATCAAAGAGATTGATAATCGTGGCTAAAGTGCCTCCAGAAGGTGCTCCTTTGATAGAGTGCAGAGACACCATGACCTCCTTGACTGGACGAGGGGTTTTGTCGTGTAATCGATTCACCATTACGTAGGCTAAGATGTCACTTGGGACCGATTCGATACCAATCTGGGAGATAATCTGATGGATTGTCAGTAAAGATGAGTGGTTGGCGTGTGGAGTACTGGGTGAGATCCAAAAGTAAAATAGAGCTCTTGAGAGGATTGATCTGTGCTGAGTGCTGGCAGAGAGGAACATAAAGAAAAAGGTGCTGTGGAAGGATGGTTGATGCGTGAAGAGTCCCGCGAGGCTTTAGGAGACGGTAGTGCGTGGGTGCATGGCTTGTATCTCTTGCTCTTGATGATGGGGATGTTGATGAGAAAGTAATGAAGCCAGAAGGAAAAGAAGGATGTGAGGAATGCCGCAAAGTTTAGGGAAATGGTGGTGCTTGGATTCATCGCTTGTATCCCTTTCTATTGGTGATAGGGATGTTGATGTAAGAGTGATGGAGATGAAAAGACAAGAGTGGTGTGTGCACAGTGCCGAAGAAGATGTTTGAAAGGACGAGTAGTGAAAGGATCACCCATCTCAAAGAAGAGACAGTGGAGAGTCCACGTAATCATAATAACATCAAAGGCAATTCTTGCTAATGTGAAGATTGCTGGAGTGAATCGTGGTACGGAAAGAAACAGACAAAAGACGCATCTCCACCAAATCATGATTGTGATTCAAGAAAAAAACATAACTCACCACAGCACCGGTAGAACGTGCAACACTGTCGTACTTTCCAATCATGTCTCTAACCCAAGGAGCTTCTCCAGTCACATCTAGGTAGTGAGTCCCCTTACGAGCACAAGCTGCGACCACTGGCTCGCCGTGAATGGCGTATGGTCCAACTGTGTTTAGCAGCACCTTAGTCTTCTCTACTAGGCTTTCCAGTTCGTTGACCTTGAGCTGAGCAACTTCGACACCAGGCTCATTTCGATCAGGATAACGCTTGCGAAGATCGGTAGCAACATTGTCGAGTTTTTGCTGTGATCTTCCTGCAATCGCCCAGCGGAGATTGGTGGGGAGAGCTCTGGAGATGTATTCACAGACAAGCTTGCCAGTATAGCCAGTTGCTCCCAGCAGGATGATGTCATAATGTCTCTGTGAATGTGATGGAGACATAGCTGAGGCAAGAATACTGGATGTGTATTGTTGAGTTTAGCTAAGGGTCCGTTTGAGATCCTAAAGTAAATCGAAATTCCCGAACGAAATCGCCTGAGATGCGTTAGCCAGCTGACGTCTCCAGAGGACCTTGTACGGCTTGTGAGGAGTGTGCCAGTGGATACTTCGACACAAGAAGAGACCTTTTGTGGGATCACAAGCTGAGCTGATTATGATGAGAGCTAAGCTGATTATGATGAGAGCTAAGCTGATTATGATGAGAGCTAAGCTGATGAGCTTTATGAGTTAATGCTTCCACGATATCATGTACAACGGCTATATCAAGTGGCGTCGTCTGAAACACTAATCACATGTCATGAGTACCTGTCGATCTGCTGTCAGTCGAAACTGGTTTCTCGCCTTTGACTTTTCAGATCCTCTTCTTCCCTCGTTTGCCGCTTAATGAACGGAACGCCATCTAAGCCATCCTCCCCATACACCTCACCCTCTGTGCCACCTCTTCATGAACATCCTCAAGTAATGTAAAATGGCCAGAGAGTTCTCCCATATATTCCACGATGCACTACACTCTACAAGATCGTTTACTCAAGCGGGAGCTTGGAAACCACACTCGTTATTCGGGGATAAAAGGCTTGTACGGCGATCGACAATGGATTCGAGACTTGGATATTGTCAATGAATTAGATGGTCATTCAGGATGTGTGAATGCTCTGAGGTAGTCCCAGCCATCTGCCTCCTCTGAAGATATTGAGGCTAATATATAGTTACAGCTGGTCCAAAAGTGGCAAACTCCTTGCAAGTGGTAGCGACGACCAGCATGTTAACATACACTCCTACAATTCCGACTCCCAAGACTCCTCCTTCAAGCTCGCAACCTCTATCTCCACAGGACACTCTGCGAACATCTTTTCCGTCAAGTTCATGCCTCACTCCAATGACAGAACAGTTATATCAGCTGCTGGAGATTCGGAAATCAGGATATTCGACATCGAGTATGCAGGAAGAGCCGAGATACCTTCAGAGCAGACCTCTAGCCGAGCTCAAGGCTTTACTAGCCGAGGAGTACAGTACCTGACGCAGGCAGACACGAACTGTAGGGTGTACAGGTCGCATAGCGACAGGGTTAAGAGAATAGTCACAGAGTCTTCGCCACATTTGTTCCTTACCTGCTCAGAAGATGGTGAAGTACGGCAGTGGGACCTAAGGCAGCCTTCATCAGCATATCCAAGACCTATGGGAGGTGGTCGATGGCGATCGCGAGGAGAGCAGCCCCGAGGGCCAGTTCCTCCACCACTTATATCATACAAGAAATGGGGCGTTTCACTCAACACGATCAGTAAGTACCCTATGACGTTGCATCAAAAGTACTTCTTGGTATAGTTTCTAAATACTGTTTTCAGGCTGCTCACCAAGTCAGCCATATTATATCTTGCTCGGCGGCGAACACTTGTGCGCGTTTCTGCATGATCGGCGAATGCTAGGTCGAGACATTGATGCAGAAATGGGTGGCACACATTCACCTAGCACACTTTCTGAACATGACGACGATAGTATGGGCAGAGCGACACAATGTGTGAAGAGATTCGCCCCGAAGGCCCAGCGTCGGATAAAGTCAACGGATAATGGGCACATAACTGCATGCAAGATAAGCGATGCAAGCCCGAACGATTGTGTCGTCAGCTGGTCTGGCGATTGGATTTACAGCTTTGACATGCTAAGAACACCTGATGCACGGGAAGCTCGAGAAGAGAGAG
>Ga0160429_1000416_pt1 | contig 41991 bp, 46 predicted proteins | sample SolpanmetagenomR_FD_108199 | JGI IMG/M metagenome (GOLD analysis project Ga0160429, IMG submission 108199) | Solar panel surface microbial communities from Lawrence Berkeley National Laboratory, California, USA - R | ecosystem: Engineered > Built environment > Solar panel > Unclassified ... | reverse complement strand
TGCAAAGTCGCAATATACACCTGCCTCGTGTTTTATGGCACAGTCAAAGGACTTCTTCTCTACTTTATGGCCGAGCGCGTACGCACTGTACGATCGATGGATATTCCAAGGAGGCAAGACAAGGTGTGGATGAGTTGCATAGTTGTGATCACTATGGGATTGAGCGGTGTAATAGTAGCAGCTCTATGCCGCGCGAACTATGCTTATGGCGATACTGGAGTCTGCAAGGTAGGCATCCCAAATGGTCAAACTGTGGCTGTCTTTCTGTTCGACTGGGTGGGAAATACCTGGCTCACTGGAGCATTTCTCTGTAAGTCTATGAATTCTCCAAGGAATACAGGTCGCTCGCAGCTTACAGATGTTCAGATCTGCTCCGTCCTATCCTCCAAGAACATGCCGAACTACAAGGAGCTGATCAGATGTCGTCAATCGTGTGCCTTTTGTTTGGCATCAAGGGTCCCGCCGCCTCGAGCGTCGAAAGTCATCGAACGTCACAGCTTAGGAGCAATCGCTTCGACAGCCCTGGTGAGGCTATTTCGACGGAGCAATTGACTAGTATCATTTTTCACGATAGAGAGCCCCTGTCTGTACAAGAGTCAACAACATCCGAAAACACCACACAACGTGCAGATTCCGACATTCAATCAGCACACTTAGCTACGCCATCAACACCAGCAGATTCAAGTCACCCGCCTACGATGCTAAAAGATGACAACGACACCCACAGTGTTCTAGAATCACTGGAACCCATTTCATTCCACGGCGTCTTGAGTGGGACGCAAACCCCCGAACCCACGTCCGAGCAAGATTCAACTATTCGACGGCTGGACAAGCTGGTCAAGAAGAGTATAGTGGGTACTTTCCTACTGTTTGCGCCTTGCATTGCCAACGCCACGATGTATTGGTATTTTAAAGGCTATGAGCCAGCATGGCTTTGTATGACGGCTTGCTCGGTGGACGTCACAACAGCGCTTGGTGTGCTGCATTGGCTAACGGAAAATGGAGAGGACGATGCCTGAATTATAAAGCAGTGAGGCTGCATAACGACGACACGAAATATACCGACATGAAAGAAATCAGTCAAATGTTGAGCATTTTACAAAACTAGAACAAATGCATACCTTTCACCACTAAGAGAGTGATACAGCCAGGCGCCATCTTTTCAATCGAGAGATTGTTGATAATTGACTGTGTTGAGGAAGCAATTCGAAAAAAATGACTCATCTGGTTCGTTTCTACTACTTGCTACATGACCACGCACGCTTCTTGAGTTCCAAAGACAAACCAGTCTTGAAGGTCATTGCATTTCCCAGCAATATGCTGAACCACTCCCTTCCCTGGAGCCCTTGCGAAAAGACATACAAAAGATTGAAGTGGAAAAATGACATTATCTGCAAGCTTCTTGCAGGTTTCAATGTATTTCTGGTGCTCTGCTACCTTTTAACATGATCGACTCTGCAATCGATCTCAGAACGAAAGGTGGTGTCATTTAACTGGTCTTGGAGTGCTTTATATTGCAAGCACTGCGAACAATATCAATGAGCTTGATACCAGAAGCAATCGAGATAGTGGGCAAAGAGAAAGCGTGTCGGGGAAAATGACCAGACAACATTATCGCTTCATGCTCATTACCATAAGTGCACTAGGTATTCATTTCAAAGGGCAATACTGCATGGCGATCATGGCAAATATGCTATCACTCTACGCAACCTTCAGATCGACTTTGTACGGTAAAGTGACAGCGATCATAAGACATGATGGACGAGATGCTCGAAGACGGCGATGTAGACGCTGTGGCGAGCTAACAACTGGTGTCAATGCACGAATGTCATGTTCTTGGAGCTAAGATGGCTGGAGATGTTGACGTCCTAGGCAGGCAAATCAACAAGTACAGTACTATAGCATTTGAGTAAACGAGGACGCCTAATAGGCGACTAGCTTGAGATGAGCCCCAACAAGCTTTTCCTTACTCGCATGTACCTTACACACTGCGGTCCTTGTGAATTGCTACCCGTCTTGAGGTGATCTAGATCATAAGGTAATGTAACTACAATCTGAGCTTATAGTACGTTCTGTCTCGTTCTGTCTCCTCTCCTCTCCTCTCCTCAACCACTCATTAGCAAGCTTTCTTCATTAGAGTACCCGAGTAGCCTCTCCATCATACTTGTCCACCCACTTAACAGGACTCATCTCCAAACACTCTCCTACCAAGGAACCTCAGACCCATCATACGTATAAAACTTCGCCGTATCACTCTCCTTCAAGCCATGTATCGTCTTCAACATACCCCCAATACTCTCCTCAGGCTCAATAATCGCTCCCTCACCACCCATCCTCGTCTTAACCCATCCCGGATCCATAACCACAACACGAACCCCCTGCTCCTTTAGCGCAAAACTCTGGTGCACGCTGAGCAAGTTCAGAGCACCTTTGCTGATGGCGTAGGGCGTGCATTTACTGCCGATGGGATCGATTGTTTTGCCGACGGAACCGAGACCAGAGGTCATGTTCATGACGACGCTGCCTTTTTTCAGGAGGGGAGCGAGGGTTTCGACGACTTTGGCGGTGCCGATTACGTTGATGGAGAAGTTGTTCATTAAGGCCTCGGAGGTCATTGAGAGGGAGAGTTGCTCGGGGTGGAGGTTTACGCCACTGGAATGTGTTAGCTTGTGTTCTCCTCTTCGTGGTAGTCTGGTCACAGCATGATTATTATCTCGAACATACGCATTATTCAACAAATAATCAATCTTCGCCTCTGCTCCCAAAATACTTTCAACCTGCTTCTTCGCACTCGCAACAGAGTCGAGGTTGGAAATGTCGCATTCGAGGATATGAATCTTGCCAGAGGAGCTCTTGCTTAGCTTTTGGAGCTCGTCGTTTGCGTCTGATTTGAGGTCGCGGGAGCAGGCGAGGATGGTGTTGGAGGAGGTGGCGGAGAGTTGCTTGACGAATTCGATGCCGAGGCCGCGGTTGGCTCCTGGATGAGAGTTTGTGTTAGAGAGAGGGGCCTCTGCTAAAGCCAAAGCAGCTGGGGCTGTGGGACGTGACACGCTGGGCAACGGAGTGACAAACCGGTGATGAAGTAAGTAGGCATGTTGTCGTGTTGTGATACTAATTTGTTGGTGTAGTGAAGGTGTTTATGTGTTTTGTTTCGCTTTCAATCGCGAGTTGTCGGGGTTGAAGAGTACGAGGGAGCAAATGACAAGAGAGGAAGAAGGAGGAGCTACATGTATCATTGCAGCTCTCTCGCCTCCATGCTCGCCCCGCCACGTTCATTGCGGCTAAAGAAGGGTGATTGCATTGAAGGTGGGGTGGTTGCATTTTGAAGGTGGGGTGCGGAGTATTGCCTCCGTACCTTATCAGGCAAGTCTAGCAAATGCTTTCTCAGCACTGTAAGCAGTATATATATCGTTACTTTCGTCGCCGGATTTTGAGGAAGTGGGAAGAGAAGACCTTCTTCGTCTTGCTCGGCATCCTTTACCATCAACCAGCTCAAAGGTTTCACCGTTTTAGGTAATGTTGTTTCAATGGCATTTTGCCTGATCAGATTGTAGGATTGAATACTATGCGCATACGCCCTTTACTCGCGCTCGATAGCGCCCCCAACACGCGATAAGTCCCAAGTCCTCGACTCCACTCTTCCAGCCGCTCCTGGTTGTATCCTCCACAGCACTACCTACCATCATCAAACCAATTCCACTTCATCCTCCGACACACCCAAAACCACTTATTGTCTACGCACGAATAAGCAGCGCAGAAAAACCAGCCAACGCACTTCCCACCATAATCGTCGCTCTTCCCATATTCAACCTCTGCCACCTCTTCTGCAACCTCCTCAACTCGCTCTCATTGCTCTTGAACTTTCCACTCTCACCCTTACCCTCCTCCTTAATCTCCTTCTCCATCTCGTTCGCATGCACCGTCATCTTCTTGTTCATCGGCACCATGATCGTCAACGCCCACGCCGTAGTCGCAAGGTTCAACACGGCCGCAACAGCGAGTCTAGGGAGTTTTGCGCTGGCAAGAGCGGCTGAGGGACCGGTGCCGCGGCTGGAGTAGAAGGTGATACCCGTGCAGATGAGGTTCATCAGGGTGCAAATTGCGTTGAGAGGAGGGAAGAAGTATTCGGAGTTGTGGAGGAGGTAGGCGGTTTGGTGGCCGGCGAAGTGGGAGGGGACGGCGGGGAGCTGGAGCATGGGCATGATGAGGGGAGTTTGGAGGGCGGAGCCACCTGTGGAGGAGAATATGGTTAGCGGATGGTCTTCGGTAAGGACATGGAGGTGTAGGACGAGGATAGTGCGCAAAGCTCGAAATCAAAGGCAACTTACCAAAGTTAATGGCGGCACCCATGGTGGAGATGACCTGGAGAGGCTCGATGTAGTCCATGCTGGCGGCTTGATGTCTTAGAGGTTGAGGAGAACAGAATTGAATGTAGTGATTGATTAAAGGACGAAGTTGAAACAAATATCAAGCTCAAGCACGGATGATGGAGCCGATGCTGACCATTGAGACGGATGGAGATCGCCGTTGGGCCTGAATCAATGACGCGGAGGGCGTTCCTGCGTTCCTGTCGATCTGTTTGAGCTCGGTCACATGTGAAAGACAATTGTTTCAAGTTCGTAGCAAGCATAGAAGGGCCTTGAAATGCTCGATTTGCTATGACATGCGAGCTCGCCGCAAACCAGCAAAAATGCCATCAATGCATTGGAGCAAGTTTCCTTGGAAAGTGCGGAATACAACTCGTTTTCCACCAACTCTTTCTTCCCACGCCCATGATCATTCAGTAAACAGAACCACGTTTGGCATCCTCTTCCTTGCCCTGCTCCACCATCTCTCCGCATTTTCCCTCACACTTCTTACTGTCGAGCATGCAACCACAACGAAACTTGAAAATCGTCTGATCGTTGATCTCCAAACTCCCCTTGTACGCAGGCCAACAGGCCACGCAAATCTTGACGTGAGGACTCGAACGCTTCCAATAGCCGAACAAAGCATTTGTCGGCTCCTTGTGACCAGGTCCGCCACAAACAAATACGCTTGAATGATTGAGTCTGAAAATCATGTAAAGATTTTCGTAGCACATCCAGCAGAAACGGCCATGAAGCTGCTGACGATGAGCGCGAGGGCGACGTTGGCTGGAATAGTCGTCTGAGAAGAACTTCTTTTCTTTGATTTGGAGGCAGTGGTTGCAGAAGTAGTCGTTGAGTTTCCGAGGGTGGGTTGCCTCATAGAAGAAGTTGGCTTTACCTCGGGCGATTCTGAAGGCTGACCAGGTCTTGTACTTGAACTTGTCTTCCGGATGATCGAGCTGGTGCTGCTTCTTTCTGCCTGCCCAGACGTAAAGAGCGTTTGCATGGAAGGCCTTGCAGACGTATCTTGCCACAAACACGTCCTCCAGGTCGAGATGGTCGAGTATTGTTAGCAGCACCTCGGTTGGCGCAGTCGCGATAGCACAAGGGTAGTTGTTGGCACTGGGAAGGATCATGTTTACTTGACGCGTTAGTTGTGATGTCGTTTTTGTGTTGTTCGATAGAGAAGCTCACAGGTGTACAGCGGTCCGAAGGTCGGTGAAAAGGCAACGATCTCCTATACTCAGGCCAGCATCCTACGCAGATCATACGACTTTTGTGTTGCCAGTATCCCAAGCTCACTCTGTGTGTTTTTTCCTTCCCGAAATAGGTACAGCTGATTCCTGCACAAGCGCACACTTGCACCCCTTCGAGTTTGAAGATCCTACCACTACTATAAGAGCATCGCCAGCAGAAACGACCAGAGATCTCGTGCGGGTGGAAGTACTGGCTGTCTGAGAACGATCTTCTGTCTCTGATCTGGCGGCACCGATTGCACCAGAGAGTCAACGGCTTAGTTGTAAGTGTCTTCTCATAGAACCAAGTCGCTTCCTCAAGTGCTTTTCTGAAGCGTGCGACCGGCGTGCCTTGCGGATTCCATATTTCAGCTGGTGCATCCTTAGCTTCTTTCTCTCGTTTTGCCGAAATGCTAGAAGCAATGGCGTGGAAGTCTTTGCACACGAATCTCGCTACAAAGACATCTTTTAGGTCGAGATGTTCCAAGGTCATCATGAGGACTTCTGTGGGAAACTTGGCAATTGGGCAGGAAGGTTTGTAGGTCTTGGGGTGCATCATCTATACTACTAGCATTAGCTCTGGTAGGTCTAATCCGGAAGACGAACATACCGAACGAAGACGTGGTTGGAGGATTATTTGTAGGAGCTTGGTCGCCTGATTCGTAACTTGAGATTCGTAATTTGATCTTCTCGTTGTCGTGTCTTGAGTAGAACCTCTGTCGTTGTTGCTTGCTTTCTGATGGTGTGAGGTTGTTGTAGTTAGAGCTGGACTTCAGATAGATTGGAAGTCGAAGACACCTGACAATCCGTCGTTGCTGAAGAAAGAAGGAGGAAGAGAAAGAGAAGAAGAGGAGAGAAAGGAGGGGGTTCAAAAGGGACGTCAAGCGAGATATCCAAGCGGCAGACTGATAAGGAAAGCGCACCTCATAGTGAGAGTGACAGAAACGGCAAGAGCCAAGTCGTTTCAAGTGTGTTACAAGATCTGAAATGTTTAAGAGTCACTTGACTTCTCGTTGTCTGGCACCAAGATCGTACCTTAAGTTTGTGTCCGCTGAGAAACACCTAAATTCGAGGATAGACCGCATTTTTCGGTGCTTTCATGTTTGTGTCATAAGATGTGCCATTATTCTCTATAGCTATGAAGAGTTCATACTCCAAGTGAGTATCTCGTTGTGTTGTGCTGTGCTATATTGATCTATGAGTATGCCTTGAAAATGTAAAATCAAGCCTGCTGTTGACCCGGTTCGAAGGATGTTGTTGTTAAATTGTTGCCTTTGTCGAGAATTGAAGTCGTTGATTGTTGATTTTCGTTTTCCATTATTTCCCTCCGCGTATGCTGCTGATCACATGCTGAAAGTGTTGCTGTGAAATTGTTGCTTTGATCGTCAAGAAGTGAAGTCGTTAATTGTGGATTGTTTCGTCCATAATTCGCCTCGATCCAGTCCCATCACCATCGTCTCCTCTCTTAATCATCCTCTTCGCACCTTTCACCCTGTCACCACATGTACGATCTTTGACCATCGCCCCAGCTCACTCCGCACTCCTTATTCCTCTTGTCGTGCAACACAAAGTCTCTTCATTTTGTGCATGTCCTTCTCGATGTTAGCATGCTGCTTACGAGCCTTGGTGACCCATGGTCGAAGTAATTTACCCGCCCGATTGAGACTAGGATTCTGACGAATCTCTTGCTGTTTTCTAGCGATCATCACCTCGGTTTGTGTAGCGACTCTCTGGAAGACCTCAGCAACACTGTCAATGAGTATTTATGTGTTTTGCTCAGCGTCAGTCTTGAATGTCGTATCAATGAGCTTCGCCAGGTTGCTGTATACATTGGTTTCTGCTGCCCGACTGAAGCCCTGGTCCAGGATGGCGAACATGGTCTTAGTTGATCCTGTGCCTCGTTGTGTGCCAGCGTAGTCGTAGGCGTGTCTCATAGCCTCAACAAAATAGCCGTCTTCATTCTCTCTGGTGATGTCCGCCCAAACGCCAGCCATGAATCTGACTTGACGATCGTTCTCATCTTGATAGACGTGCTTGAGTGTGGTAATTTCACGCTCGATCATCTCAAGTAGCATGGGCTTGCCTGGCAGGACTATAGATTTCAAAGCGTTAAGGATACTGCGGAGAAGCGCCTGATGTTGCTGAAGAGAATTTTCGCCTATAACGACACGCTCTTTGTTGAACTGCTGCCAGATGGCTTTCATGTCTTTGAGTCCTTTCATCCATTCTTCGTTCCACGAGTAGTAAGGTTGCTTCGGAGTTGTATTGCAGCCATAGTGCCGTATCCAAGATGCATAGAGCTGGGCGTTCCAGCCAGGGGCACCATTTTTGTGCTTGCCTCCTCTTGGTTTCCAATGTTGATGTATGTTTTGAGCAACGGAGGACAATTCGTATTTGGATTCATCTGATTTAGTCAGCACAAGACGCAGGACCACATATGGGTCGTGTACTTACCGATCTCGTTGAGCAAGGTCGCTTCCAGATTGTCACCTCTGGATTCAAACATGGATTTGACATGAGCTGGGATTTGCTACGACAGAACTTAGTTTGGAGGCAAGGGAGCTTGGCACATCGCACGTACCTGTTGAGGACCAGTAACAGTGGCGAGGATCTGTTCAGCGTTGGCCACGGGCTGCTTCTTGCACCAAAGGTCTACCGTCTCAATGAAGTTGGGAATGGCTGTTTCCATTCTCCTACTAAAATGTTTTTCGATGCTAGGGGCGGCAAGTTTCAATGCAAACTTCCTCAATTGCGGGATACCGGTATCATTGGCTTTGACACAACCAGCTTTGTCTGGAAACTTGAGCTTGCGGTATTCTTGGTTCGAGACACAGAAGACTTCGAAGCAGCAATAGTCGGGAACTATAGATTCATAAGCCTTATCGGCCTTTTTGATGACATCCTTGTTGCGCATCTTCATCAGAGCTCCCTTCTTCCTGTGAGATGGTAAGATTCGGTGCCTCCACAATATTATAACCCGTGACTTACAAAGTGCTCGTGCGCTCGATGGCAGATCTATTTGTTTTCAGTGAATGTAATGTCTTCCTCTCAGGCTACGGCTCACCTTAAGTGCTCTTTCTCTTGTAGCTTCTTGCTAGAGGCACGGCTTCCCAGCTTCTCCACCTCGGCCACAACCTTGTTGTACTTTCTTTGATCCGCAGCTAAAGATTTGTTGTATGCCTTGACTTTGTCGACATTTACACCTCTGTTTTTTAGATAAGTGATGAGATTATCATCGATGTTGTGCTGAATTGTCAGCACTATACTCTAGTATCCTGGAGAACTGCTTACATCGGACTGTGTGCAAACGAGAGCAATGTTCGGGGCATCAAGCTCACTAAAGGTTTCATAACAGGTAGTCAACATGCGTTTGACAGCCTCCTCGGCAATAGCACGCTTGATGTCAGTCATAACCCAGGCTCCATTGCACTGCTTGAGATATTCCTTGCTTAGACGATCGCGAAAGCGATTTCGATCGCCCTTGCCTGTTTACGTCAGTATATGTGATTCGTGAAACGATGTGCCTAGACGCACCTGGCATATCGACTAGCACCATGTTCTCCACCACCCTAGCATCTTTGACATGGATTTTGATAACGTCGATCAGAGGCCAGATTGCACGACGACGGACAACATCATCGCTGTTGGAGGCTGTGGCGAATGGGAGTAGTAGCTTGCGCAGGTGAGGTCCGGCATCAGCCACTAGAATTGTATGCTTGTCCTCACCAAATTGCGCGACATCTGTTGTGCCTGCTAGCATGATTTCCACCAAATTCTGCATGTCGTCAGTCTTATGCAGTTCGAGCCATTCTTCTGTAGACTCTGGTGTCTCAAAAGTATCCTGATCGCAAAAAAGGGTGTGGAGCAGATCCAAGACGGTGTCCCTTAAAGCCTCATTCTCTCGTTTCTCGTCTTCGTCCCAATCCTCGTTGAATTCGAACTCGTAATTCCTGTAATTGGATATCTGCTCGTGAAGGAGTTGGGCGACCTTTGCACTGTCGTGGTAGGTGATGTGAGCAGCATATTGTTCTTGTTGAGAGGCAGGTGCAATAGTGTACTCAAAGACGACATTCGTGCAACTGTTACCGTTGCTTCCCTGATGGCCATCAGTCAAGTCCACAGTCTTTATCATTGTCGACACATACAGTGTCTGCCAAATCGGGGATGTCCAATAGAGAGTTTACCAATGAGGATTTGCCTGTTGATTGTCAGTCATGAACAGTCTTGTACCATTATATTGCCGTACCTTGACCTGCATTGCCAAGTAGTGCAATCTTGATCGGAATTGATTTGTTGTCTTCAGCAAGTCCCTTACACATGTCTTGCAATTGACCCAGAGTATCATCGAATCTTACAGAGGTCGACACATTAGGGAATGCCGAGAACAGCTCATCCAAAGTCTGCTTTGCCTCCAGAAAGACTTTGTTGTAGGCTGGTAAATCCGGATATTCTTCGTCCTTTGTCGAGTATTGAGAACAACTTGGATCCCAGATTTTCACTTCCTCTTCGTTGTCTTCGGATCCATCGTCACTGGCTTCAGCATGGTGCTTGTCGAGACTTGGCGCGGAATCATTCGAGTCGATGGACTCAGAGCGTTTGCGCTTGGGTGGCATCTTCTGGCAGATGAGAGAGTAGTGAAAGATGAAAGGTATGCAGAGTGTATATGGCACTGTGAAGTGTGGAAGTTCTGTTGTGGGAGGAGGAAGGTTGATGAAGTTAGGAAGATGAGATAGAAGACAAATGAGGAAGAGGGCAAAGGACGGAACTATTTGTAGAAGTGATCGAGGCAGCTATGAGAAAGAGCGGTAGATGAAATTTTCAGAAAGTGAGTTGAATCGAAGTGAATTGCATTCTGGTGAAACCCGGCATGATGAGAGCCAAGGATCGAAAGTGGACGTGTATGTGATCTGGCCATCGCTGCGATATGTCCATGCACGATGGTCCAGAAGTGCACGCAGCTAGTGGTCGCAGGCACGGTGTGTTTTTGGGTCACTCGTCTTTCATGTAGAGCTCTGCCGTTGAGACAAGCCAGTCCGTATCATGCTACATTGCTAAGGCAACTAACACACTATGCTATGCTGCCTCCATACAGTCCTTGAGCGGAGCCAGAGATATCTTTGGACAGTGCTGCGCGACAATCCTGCAATGTGGTTATCGAATATTGAAAGCGTGATCGGAGACCACGTCGGGTCAAAGAGGTTTTGGAGTGAAAGATGCCTCTTTGACGTTGCTCATCCAACAAACAGGCTTCAGTCCACATTCGTCGAGCAGATGGAGAACTAGAAGTAGGATTGAAGTCTTTAAAGAGGATGTGGTGCCAAGGAAGGAGTGACTACTGTTACCCTGCATCCTGCGGCCGGGACTCCGAATTGTCCGACGTCAATGTAGCTGTCCTTCGCCAAAACATCATGCGCTTTACAATATTCTGCACACTCATCAACCTTGTGGGGAGGGAATAGCAATGTTCTGCTTACGAATATGGCTGCTACCGCTATTCTTCCTGTATGTATTCATGTGAAGGCAGAGAAATCAACCGTCCCATACTAATACTTCACTATCACAGATCTAGCGCACCTCCACTATACCTCCTCCTCTTCCTTTCTGCAACCTACGTCCTTCAAAGACCCTGTGTATACTGCTCGCTTCTCCTGGCTATCTTGATCCTTGTTCTTTTCGATTTCAACCGTAACTGGTTCGAGACACCTTCAGTTGGAGAAGCGAACATAACGAACAACCTACACAACACCAGCAGTTTTCAAGATATCTTGTCCGATACGGCAGCTCTTGCAGGAGCAACATTCAATGCCACATCTGCCGCTCTAGCAGAGGCAGCAACAAGCTATCTGAACAAACCTATGGAGACGGCCGAGCTCAATCAGACATGGACTCGCATGGGAGGAGAATGGTTGAAGACAGTCTTCATGAGGCGAGAAATAAGAATAGCCTGTCTCAACGCTGTCATACGATTATGACTCAATGAAGAAAGCATTGTGGAGTTGCATTGACAGGCGTTTGGCAGCATGGTTGGACGAAATGGGCTCGGTCAGGGCATGATCAATTGGCTTCATTGGAATGGGACAGAGGTTATGATATCCATGGCATTGGGCGGCGCTCGTTGTACCTGTGTTGGAGCAATGAATCAGAGCATTACGACACGACCCGAGTATTGGGGACTCAAACAAGTACATGTAGATCCTTGCCCGCTTTGTTGTTGGAGGGAAAATGTAAACACTTCAACACGGCATCCTGCATCAGACTCTATTATTGTATATTCTTGTGTACACAGTGCTTATTGTGTCCTAAACGAGCTTTTTGACTGTGACCTGCCTAAAGAAGCACACCTGTGTGTCAGTGGATGAGCTTACTAGCTCGGCGTATACTAAGACCATCGAGGTTGGTCTGCTATCGTCCTTACTCTCTCTCGACTGCTGTTTCTGCACCTATCGCATCCATCAAGAAGACACCCTTCCACAACGACAAAGCACTGCCAAAGTAAAGCCAGTTCACCACCTGTCTCGATAGCGTAAGCTTGTTAACACTTGCAGCTTCTCCAGACACCCGCATCTCTTTCGAAGTAGTCGCTTCATTACCACCATGGCGGCCACAGACAGAGACACACTCCCTTCGAGGTCAGTTCCCTAAGTCCTGCGACTCGAATCTCGTGGCTGATTTACTTCACCCTACAGTGTTGTACCTTGTCACTACGAGCTTTCTCTCTACGACCTCGATTTCAAGTCATGGAGCTATCAAGGAACTGTCAAGATTACACTCAACGTCAAGGAGAGCACGCGGGAGATAGTCCTGAACACAATACACCTTAAGATCAAGGAGGCGGAGATCAAGACTGATAGTAACAAGCATGAAGAAGCTCTCAAAACCACAGATGTCAGCTACCTTGCGGAGCGTCACAGGGCAACCTTGAAGTTTGGGAGCACTGTACCTGTAGCCAAGAATGCTGTGTTGACTATCAAGTTCTCTGGGTAAGTCTACGGAAGAGTAAATACCTGCTTCTCTCTGTGCTGACCATGTTGCAGTACTCTCAACAACGACATGGCTGGTTTCTACAGGTCCAAGTACAAGCCAATAGTACCAGCGTCAAAGTCTGTTCCTCACGATGACGAGTTTCATTACATGTTCAGCACACAATTTGAGTCCTGCGATGCCCGTAGAGCTTTTCCCTGCTTCGATGAGCCAAGCCTTAAGGCTACTTTCGCTTTCGAGATTGAAATACCCGAGGATCAGACAGCACTCAGCAATATGCCTGAGAAGGAGACAAGGAAAGGCAGCAAGGAGGCCACCAAGGTTGTAGTCTTCGAGCAGGCACCAAAGATGAGCACTTATCTCTATGCGTGGGCTTTTGGCGATTTCGAGTATGTCGAGGACTTCACAAGAAGGAAGTACAATGGCAAGACTTTGCCTGTGAGGGTCTATACGACAAGAGGACTGAAGGATCAAGGACGATTTGCACTCAAGAATGCTTATCAGATTGTTGACTTGTTCAGCGAGGTATTCAAAATCGACTATCCTCTTCCAAAGGCCGATCTTCTCGCTGTCCATGAGTTCTCCCATGGTGCTATGGAGAACTGGGGTCTTGTGACCTATCGTACAACTGCTGTGCTCTTCGACGAGAAGAACTCAGATGCGAAGTACAAGAATAGAGTTGCTTATGTTGTTGCCCACGAGCTTGCACATCAATGGTATGAAGTCTTTGGCAGCAGAATCTGCAGGAGTCGCTAACATCTACAATAGGTTTGGCAATCTTGTTACCATGGAGGTAAGATAATTTTGACAGCAATAGCAAAGACAACGACTAACATTCGCAAGTGGTGGAACCATTTATGGCTCAACGAGGGATTCGCTACTTGGGTAGGATGGTATGCTGTTGATCGCCTATACCCCGAGTGGAATGTGTTTGGTCAGTTCGTTACGGAAGGCGGCCAACAAGCATTGACTCTTGACTCTATTCGCGGCTCTCACCCAATTGAAGTTCCTGTTCGGGACGCACTTGAGGTGGACCAGGTAGGTTGAGCTCGTAGCCCTTCAATGAGCAGTTTGGCTAACAACCCAGATATTCGACGCCATCTCCTATCTCAAAGGAAGTAGCGTGATACGCATGTTGAGCTCATATCTCGGCACCAAAATCTTCCTTAATGGTGTTGCAGACTACCTCAAAGCGCATGCATATGGCAACGCTCTCACAGAAGATCTATGGAGCGCGTTGTCGAAAGCATCAGGAAAAGATGTCAACGCCTTTGCGAACAACTGGATCACCAAGATCGGTTATCCAATCTTGACTGTCGCCGAGGAGCCTGATCAAATTAGCATCCGCCAGACAAGGTTCTTGAGCACAGGTGATGTCAAGGCTGAAGACGATGAGACGACATGGTGGATCCCTCTCAACCTCAAGACATCTGCAAAATCTACCGAATTCTCAACTGCTACGCTCACCACAAAAGAAGACACAATCCGAAATGTGCCTATGGAGTTTTACAAGCTCAACGCAGACACTACTGGATTCTACAGGACAAATTACCCACCAGCACGTCTTGCAAAGCTCGGGACACAAATCGACCAGCTTACTGTTGAGGATAAGATTGGTAAGACACATACCAATACAACACTCTGACTTCAAATACTAACATAAAGTGTGCAAGGTCTCATTGGTGACGCCTCCGCCCTTGCCGTTTCCGGCGAAGGTACAACTCCAGCTGTTCTTGCCTTCCTCGAGCCATTCCAAGCTGAACGCAACTACCTCGTCTGGTCACAACTTCTTACCTCTCTTGGCAATATCCGCTCCATCTTCTCCTCTTCAGCTTCCATTTCTGCTGCTCTCAAAACCTACACTCTCAAACTCGTCACTCCTGCTGTCGAAGCACTCGGCTGGGATTTCACCGAGTCGGAAGACTTCCTCACCGTCCAATTACGCGCTCAACTCATCCTTGCCGCGGGTCTTGCAGGTCACGAATCCATTATCAAAGAGGCTCAGAAACAATTCGCTGCATACACTGCCGGAGACAAGCAGGCTATTCATCCCAATCTTCGGTCCGCAGTCTACCGTATTGCAGTAACTTATGGTGGCAAAGAAGCTTACGAAGCAGTCAAGCACGACTTCCTCACTACGACCACCGTCGACGGCAAGGAAATCGCCCTTCAAGCCCTGGGTCGCGTCCAAACAACCGAACTAGCAACTGAATACTTCAACTTCCTCCTCCACTCAGGCAGTGTCGCAATCCAAGACGTCCACTCCGGCGCCATCGCGCTTGCCGCAAACTCGAAAACGCGTGACACACTATGGCAGCTGATCAAGAAAGACTGGTCGACTGTCAAAGAAAAGCTCTTTGGCAATCCGGTTGTGCTTGACAGATTCGTCCGTGTTTCGCTGAACAAGTTTGCCAGTACGGAGGTGGCCGATGATATTAGGGATTTCTTTAAAGATAAGGATAATAAGGGATATGATAGGAGTTTGGGAATTGTGCAGGATACGGTGAGAGGACATGCGGATTATGTTAAGAGAGATCAGGCGTTGATTGAGGAGTGGTTGTCTGCACACGGGTATGCTTGAATTGCTAGAACTTGGGGGACGAGAAATGATATATCAGCAATCTGCCTCGTTGACTGAAGGGTCGAGCGAGTCAAGGCTATGAGGTCAAGCAAAAAAGAATAAAAAGAAGAATACGAAACACCGAATCTGAACTGCGCACGAGAGCATCTCTAAGAGCAGCAAGCCATCGCAAGACATCATTTGATACACCACACTTGTCATTCGCTCCCTATGTCTTTCACTGTCCAGCTCGCGACGCCCCTTTCTCACCTCCTCGTGCTCGTGCTACTACAATATAACATGGGGGAGCCAAGGCAAGGCATGGTAAGGTAGGCAGAGAAAGACGGAACAAGTAGTAAAAAGCAAAGAAAACTGATTCGACATACTATACAATACATATTACAAAGAAAAGATTTGCCTGCCGCTCTCTATAATCGAGCCTTCTCATCTCCACTCCTTCCTTCACTTGTTTTTCTCATTTTTCTTCCGTTTCTGTTTTTCTTTTTTTCCCATAAGTGTCATGACTGCAATGATTGAGCATGTTCGTCGGTGATGTCATGTTTTGTCGTCGAGCGCGTTCAGGCGTAGTGTCGTTAATAGACGTCGAATATGATTGATAGATGCAAAGTAATTCCAGATCCAGGCCAAAGTTCATTGAAACGGGAGAGCAGCATACCATCATCGCCACCTTTTACTACGCGTCATGTATATCTCTCTCCAGCAAAACAAGAACAATTAAAGCAGAAAACCACACCAACCTTTGCGACGCGATGGAAGAACACCACCATCTTGATCACACCGATCCACCGAGTCCATCTAATCCAACAAGACAAAACCGTCCGTATGTTCTAAAAGGCATCATCTCATCATCGTTCATGAGCATCTTTAGATTCATTTCATTTTCGCATTTTCATAAAAGGCGTCGTTCGTTTGGCATAAAGCATCCACAGGTTGAGCTCGGCTTGATGTATTGTAAGATCTACTCGTCAACCACGCTCTCCAAGATGCCGTTGTGGTGGGAAGAGAGTTCGTCACTACCACGCGAGGATTGGCCGTCACCTCTGCGTGAGAAGCCAGAGTTTGTCATGGGTATACGCGGTTGTCTGCCAGCAACGCCATTGCGGAGATCGCCTTGGTTGGCACTCATGCTGCGGTGACCACCAATAGGACCAGGGGTCTCGCCTCTATCCCAGGACATCATAGGACGAAGACGCTGGGGCGAAGGAGCGCGAGCACTGAAGCCAGATGGAGGGTTCAAGCTGAGATTACCCAAACCGGAGAGGATGGACTCGGTATTGCCCGAGCCTAGAGATGCTGGTGAGACTCCATTAGTTCGCTGACCAGGGCTGGTTTGTGGAGGTTCTCCGCTGTAACGTGCGACATTGTTGGCCAAGCCCGCAGGAAAGCTAGCGTTGGGGTGAGACGGGGAAGGAGAGTACGACCTCATGTCAGCGAATGACTTTGCCCCTCTCAAATCGCGGCTTGCGCCTAAGCTGCCACCATTCTGTTCAGGATAGCCCAGATATCCAGAAGCTTGCCTACCAAGAGGGCCAAAGAAGCTGGGGTCCTTCACGTCGTCAAAGTTTGTAGTAGCAGCACGGTAGAGTCCACGACGGCCAGGATCCATGCCTTGAGAAGAGTCGGGTGGGCTTGCGCCAGCAGGCGTGCGGAAGACGTGCACTTGTCTTTGTTCAACGAGTCCTTGTGATTCGTGACCAAGATTAAGTTGGTGAGCGAGACCGTGAATGAGCTTTCGGTGCTCAGCAGGGATGTTTGGCGAGAACGTCATAATTTCGCCTTGACCAGGATCATTCTGAAACACAAGAAGCTTGGAGAAGTAAGTGAGCACAAGTGGATCGTTCATATCGAAATCTATCATCGGTGTCAGTCTCCTCAAATACTCCCGATGTTGTTCAATCTTACTGGAAGTAGGTGGACTCCTCATTGATGGAGAAACAGAGCGCATCGCAGTTTGTAGCGATGACATGGATGCACGAGACTGCAGTTGACCAGGTGCCATAGGACGATGTTGTTCCTCGAGTTGTCCTCTGCGCTCCCGCTTCTCACGCTCAATGCGATCGCGTTCAGCTTGAGGCAGCATCTTCTTGTACTCGACGCGCAGCTTTCTACCGTGAAGGTCGAGGTGGTTCATGGCATTGATGACCTGGGCAGTTTCGTCGGCAGTGGTGAAGTTTGCAAAAGCGAGTCCACGGAAGACGCCGTTGTCGAAATGGTAATTAAAAGCGTATGGCAGAGGCAAATGCATATCGGTCATAACCTGCACGAGTTGTTCTTTCTTGACCGCAAAGGGGATGTTCTTGATGACGATTGCAGTTGGGATAAGGTCTTCGTCGCTGTCTTGATGGTGATGATCGCTGCGCATAGAGGACATGCTCATGTTGGAGCTACCAAGGTTAGGAAAGCCATTCGAGTTGGACATTTGCGAAGCTTGGTCAAGCCAGCCCTGTGGATGAGTTAGATTAGATGAAGTTACGAATGGCACAAAGGCGACCAGCAACAACTTACGGAAGGCAAGCCAGGTCTGCCACGCGCAGTAGGTTGTTGTCTGCGAGTTGTGGCGCCAAGAGCAGCTAGATGGTTGTCGCTATGATTTGAGTTGTTCCAAGCCTGAGGCATGCCCATGTCGTAACCATTGTGGCCATTCTGACCGGGAGGAGGCATTCCTCCATACCTGTCGCTTCCGCGGTTCTGGTTGTCGAAGCGTGAGGCGAGGCCGTTCTGACCATAGACCCCGTCAGATTGGTGACCGTTGAAGGACTCGAATTGCTGACGCGATGGCTGTCGGTGAAGAGTTTGAGCACCAGAAGCGTGAACAGAACGATGCTGGCGCATGGAGCCAGTATCAAAGGAGTAGTCGTTCATTATATGATAAATGCTGCGTCGTGTAAAAGTACTCGTGATATGTGCGTTGACGTGTGATGATTCAACTTGGTGATCAGGAGCGGCTCAATGGCTAGTGCTCAATATCTGTCAACTGATCCTTCCAATCAAATGTCTTTGATATGCCTTTCAGCTAAAGTCGCACTTGTCAAGGATGAGGGGTGGTAGTATAGCTGTGAGTAGTCGTGAGGGGTGAGAGCGTCAAGTGGCGAAGAATAAGATGCAGCAATATTCAGAATGCGTGAATCGTTCCGTCGTCGGTCGTCAAGGTCGTATCAAATATGTCCAAAGCTAGATGGCGCGGCGCATATGACCTTTTTCTTTTCTCTGCAGGCTCCAGTCGAGGAGGAGAAGTGCGATGCGAGCAGGAGGAGGAGCGGTGGGAGTGGAAGATGATAGCTGGCGACCCGATCGTACAGCGCGAGTAGAGGCTGAAGCGCTGGACGATGTGCAGAAACGCGTGAAGCGTGAAGCGGGAAGTCGAGGGCGTGACGTGAAAGATGGATGGAGGAGAGCAGGAGCAGGATGCTTGTCCGTGTTGGTGATTTGATTTGCGGGTGGATTCAGACACGACGGATATTTGACCTTGGGTCGTGAAGGGCAGGTGCAGCCGAGACAGTACGAGTGTGAGTGTGAGTGTGAGTGTGTTTCTTCCGAAACAGAGGACGTGTATCGAGGGTCGAATAGCTTGAACTACTCGAGGTCGCGCATAGATGTGGACAACAACGTGAGTAGCCAGAAGGATAAAGAGGTGAAAAAAAAGAGAATATTGATCTATCAACCGATGATGGTGGGCGGGTCTCTTCACTTGAACTTGATCGCCCAGAGAACAACGACAAGCCTCAACTGTCATCTTCTCACTATTATTGCGCCTAAGATTACAATCACACTTTACCACACCAAGCTCATGCTTTGCTTCAACGCTTCTGCAGTCTCTGCATCTACATATGTACATTTCCATCTGCAGCTCGTGTTCGCAAATCCTCCCAGATTCTGCTGCCTTCTGTGCGCGTCCACTCTGCATCAACTTGAGCTATATTCTGCCGAGTATATATGAAGACTGCTTTCAGGACGTAGATGAAATCTGGGTCGTTCACCCATGACACGCTGTCAGCGTCCTCGTGGTAAGCCGATGGAAGGCTTTTGCTAAAAATGGAGCAATAAAGTCTATCTCTTTTCCCTACATAGACCCTTTCTTCTGCCTTCCGTCCCTCACTCGACCTGGGCTGACCGAGAGACTTCAAACCACATCGGTCTATTATCTGTAATGATACTGTGACACCTCTCCGCCCACATCAACCCAGTTGAACCTCTGAGCATTCAATGAGCGTAACTCCTACTGCTGACTTCCCTCAAGATGAAAGCTGCCGTCACGAATCCTGCCCGGAAGACGCAAATATCATATGATGAGAGTAGGTACCGAATGAACGTGGACGACTGTTCATTCTTCAATCATCATTAAAATGTATCGCTATGCTTATGCTAAGTATACTGTTCTCATATCGACCATCTGTGTGCTACGCTAGACCGATGTGGTCAATAGCATTATGTAGCCCGATCAACTTCGTACAAGCAATTCCAAATCGAAACGCCGTTATGCCATGTTTGTGCTTCCCTTTCATGCCGTTGATCCCATATGTGCTATGCCTTTGATGCTTCCGTCATTAGTATGTGTCGTCGCGCTCATGTATGTACACTCTCATGTTTAGAGCTCTTCAGTACCTTCCCTCAGTCGCGTTGTGACTAGCGGATCCTTCTCTTTCTCGTCATCACTTGCCATGTTGGTCAAGTCGAACATTTCCACGTCTTTCCTCCTCTCGAGTGCAGCCCTCCTCTTCTCGTCTCTCTTCTGCCGCCGAGTAACCTTGCCGCTACTAGGAGTGGATGGTCCTGGTGTATTTCGTCTATCTGAGCTCGACGATATGTTGGTCATCTCGCGCTTGATTCTGGGTTGAAAGGAATTGTTCTTCGCACTTGTAGCGTTGGCTGGCTGACCTGAAGTGGTAGCAGGAGTCGATGGCCTGCCATTACTTGTCGAGCTCTGAGCTTGCGGAGCAGTATTTTGTCGCCTGACGGGCGAATTCAAGAACGATCCCTGCGAGTCATTGTTACCACCAAATTGAGTTCGTGGGATGGAGGTGCTTTGGTTCGTGGCTGACATTGTAGCAGGCGTCACTCGGCTAGCCTGATCACGGATCGCAGCCCCTTTGATGCTGAAAGCGTTTGTAGACACCCTCGGGCCAGTACGAATAGGGACGGTAGTAGCGGCTTCCTGATCACGCTTTATCTTTGCTTGTTCGATCCAATTGTGCAACTCCTCGACGTCACTGATGACCTTTCGAATCTTCTCGGGCTCAAGATGTTGGCTTCGCCAGGTTGTGATTTCGTCGACACGCTTTTGCAGCTTATCAAAGTTCTCTTTACTAATGTTCTTGAATTGCGCCTCCACCATATTGTTTAGTTGTTCATCGAAACCGTCAGCACGAACATCGAAATCGTCCTTGAGGCTCGAGATTTCGTTATACTTTTTCACCACTTCCTCGACTTTGTCAAGTGCTTCCTTGAGATCTTCTGGGAATTTTTGAACCTTCTCTTGCAGCATCTTGTATTCTTTATCGATCTGCTTGAAATGATCGGTCATGACTGCTACATCTGCCTCTCGACGTTTCTCGAGATCTAGCTTAGTAGTGTTCATCTCCTGATGAGCATGCGTGGAGGCTGTGCTAACTTGTTTGATACTATTACGACATTCATTGAGTCCGTTGTCGAGTTTGTCCCTCAAGCTAGATATTTGCTCTTTGATATGATTGATTGCCTCGTCCGATGCAGATGCCTTGAATAATTGCCCTAATCTCTTGGTCTCGATCTCGATATGGGCTAGGTTCGTGGTTCTTAGTTTCAGGTTGTCCATTGCAAGAAACAATTGAGCAATCTTTTGCGGTACTTCAGTAGTACTGGATTGGAATTGAGATAATTGCTTCAACTCTCTGCTGACATGTTCGAAAGAAGCCTTCGCATTTTGGTCAATGTTGTCTACGTGTGTGCGTAATGCCTTACCCTCCTTCACACGATTGTCGTTCTCGCTAGTCAAAGTCTCAATCTCACCGACGACTTTGATTGGGGCGAACACATTCCGAAGGCCTTTTTGACCATGTTCCCAGAGCCATCGGTCTAACATGGACGAGATGTGTTCGGTAGTTGTGTTGTTGACACGTGCTTCTAGATGTTGCACAGCTTGTTGTACAGCACTGAAAGTCGCGACATATTGGTCGGTCTCGCGCTTGATTGTCTTGGCCTCGACCTGAAGCGCTTCGAACTCTTCCTTCTTGACCACATCCGTACTTGTTTGTGAAGTTTGGGTTTGGGAAGGCAAAGCACCAACGTCCTTCTTTAGACTCGTGAGAGTACTTTCCATCTTTTGGATGCGTTCATGGAAGAGAGCAATTTGGGCATTGCCCGTGCTGCTTGCTCTGACATGGGCGACATCTGAACTGTATGCATCCACACGCTTACTATACTCCTGTAAACGGAGTCCAATAGAGTTGATAGAGCTTTCTAGCGGCTTCACCTTGCCGTCTATAATCGAAGCATCATTACGCTCATTCAAGCCGTCAACGCGCAAAGAAAGAGCTGCATTATCGGTCGTCAACCTCTCAAACTCCTGCTCGCAATCGGCTTGTAACGAGTCTAGGGCTGCCACTTTTGGCTTGAGAGTGTCGATTGAGTCGATAAATGTACGAAGGTGTGCTTCGGCACCGTATAGGCGTCGAAGGACTCCGGGCTCATTTTCGTCGCCGGTGAGCAAGTCCAGAGCACTATAACTGTTCTCGATTTGATCTCTCATCTCGTCTACCTGTTTATCCCAGCTCTGGGCGTGCTTCTCCAGCTCATCTAATCTCTTCCCATGAGTCTGCTGAGGGTTACCGACTAATGGAAGCTCTTTCAAGTGGTCGACATCTGCAAGAACCATGCGCATGTTGGCTTCGACCTTCATTATTCTGTCCGGCATTGTCTCCATTATAGAGTTCACACTCTCCAAGGCTCGCTGGTATGATGTAGACTCTTTTGCAAGAGTGACAATATCCTCTGCGAGACCTCTAAGATTAGACTTCGTCTCCTCCCCCACTTTGATGACAGTTTCATGACGAAACTCGTGCTCTCTTAAAAGACTGGTTAGGCTGTCGCGAAGCTGATTGACCTCGTTCTTAGCACAGGACAGATTATGCTTTGTAGCGGCACTGCTGAGGTTAAGTGTCTTGATCTCGTCCTGCAGTTGAGCTATGTCGCCTTTTTGTTGTGAGATTTGTTTCTCGAATCCAGCTGTTGCGTGGCGGATTTTGGCATTTATCTCAGCGTCAAGTTGTTGTGTTATCCTCGAGATAAGACTGTCTTCGTTGAGTGTTGGGGATTTAACGGAGACGATGAATGACTCTGACAGCATACTCTTTTTCGCTTGTAAAGTATCGACCTTGTCTTGACATTGACGTACTTCAGCGAGCTTCTGCGCGGCAAAACGCTGCTTGATCTCCAGGTACGACGAAAAGTTTCTCCTCTTCTTTGCGTCGTTCGTATCCTCACTTGCTTGTGTGTGCTGCGATTGAAGCACGCTTAGCTCAACCTCAGCTGTCGCCAGTGCTGCCGTATTACTAAGCAGCGCATTCAAGCAGGCTTTCGGATCCGCTGGCGCGTTGGATACAGCGGAGGCTGAAACGGCGGTCGGTGTCGGCGCTGGATTGTTGTTGCCTGTTTCACGACGCTTGAGTTGTGGTTGTCCGCTAAGCGGCTGTGATGCTGGGCGTTTCGTTGCCATCTTACTTCAGGACACCAACTCGTGAGAGTGAAACACCAGAGAGCAGCGACGGAGAATCAAAATGGAAGCGACGCTACCATTGTGGAGATCAGCACGAGCGTCAAGAAAGAAAGAAAGAAGGAAGAACTGCCCAAGAGGAAGAAGAGGGAGGAGAGGGAAGCTAGCGAGAAGGAGATGTAGTAGACAAGAGAAATGAAAGTGAAGTGAAGAGGAAGAGAACGAGAAAAGACTTGGATCGTTTGCTGTTGATTGCTAGAATAGCCCATTCCCGCTTTCCCCGCGTGCCAGCGCGCCAAGACCTTTTCACTTTTCGTGTGTTTGAAAGTCAGCCTGAAACATCGCCAGATTCTATCGTCGGTTTCCTGTTCCTGTTCCCGTGTTACCTTGTACGACTTTGTTGATAGACATTTGTTCATGCTCTACGACACCCTTCTGATAATCTTTGCGACAACATCCCTAAGCGCATCTCCGACCTCAATCGCCAGACGAGATGGCGGGCCCAATGATTCAGACTGTCTCTGAGACAAATCAACAGCTCTCATCCCTCAATCTCGTTGCGGCGCATTCACACATTCGTGGCCTAGGGGTCGAGCCCGATTCTCTGGAGCCGAAGGCGTCGTCGCAAGGTCTGGTTGGGCAGCAAAAGGCCAGAAAGGCAGCAGCAGTTATACTACAGATGGTGAAGGAGGGCAAGATTGCGGGAAGAGCTGTGCTTATTGCGGGACCTCCAAGTACAGGCAAGACTGCTATCGCAATGGGTATGGCGCAATCGCTCGGAAGTGATGTACCATTCACGATGCTGGCTTCATCTGAGATCTTCTCGTTGGAAATGTCGAAGACGGAGGCTCTCACACAGGCGTTCAGAAAGTCGATAGGGATCAGGATAAAAGAGGAGAGCGAAGTCATTGAAGGAGAGCTGGTGGAAATACAGATTGATCGCAGTGTGACTGGAGTAAGAGTGGTGTAATCAAATTATAGGAGGAAATGCTGACATGGCGTTAGGCAAATAAGCAAGGGAAGCTCACGATCAAGACTACGGATATGGAGACCATTTACGACATGGGTACGAAGATGATCGACTCAATGACAAAGGAACGGGTACTCGCTGGCGATATCATCAGCATCGACAAGTCTTCCGGCAAGATTACGAAGCTTGGTCGGTCCTTCACAAGATCACGCGACTATGATGCCATGGGCGCAGACACCAAATTTGTCCAATGTCCGGATGGAGAGCTTCAGCAACGACGAGAGGTGGTTCACACAGTATCGCTACATGAGATCGATGTCATCAACAGCAGAACACAAGGTTTTTTAGCACTATTCTCTGGCGACACTGGCGAGATTCGCAGCGAGATCAGAGATCAGATCAATACCAAGGTCGGAGAATGGAAAGAGGAGGGCAAGGCAGAGATCGTTCCTGGTGTGTTGTTCATTGACGAAGTACATATGCTCGACATTGAGTGTTTCGCGTATATCAACCGAGCACTAGAATCCGAGCTCGCACCAATAGTCATCATGGCGAGCAATAGAGGAAACACACAAATAAGAGGGACAAGTTACAAATCACCACATGGTCTACCTCTGGACTTCCTGGATCGAGTGGTGATAGTCAGCACACATCAGTACTCTGGCGAGGAGATTCAGCAGATTCTGGCAATTCGGGCACAAGAGGAAGAAGTGGACGTCACGCCAGACGCTCTTGCTCTGCTCACAAAGGTTGGACAAGAGGCAGGTCTCAGATATGCTGGCAATCTCATCATCACCTCGCACCTGCTGGCGCAAAAGAGGAGGGCAAAAGAAGTAGGCATTGAAGATGTCCAGAGAAGTTTTGGCCTGTTTTATGATGCGGCTAGAAGTGTAAAATTCGTGACTGAGCAAGAGAAGAGGTTTATCGGTGAGGAAGGTGGTGTTTCCCTTTCTGCAACGAATGGCGAGGATGCAATGGACATCGCTTGATCTGTTGCAAGGTATGAACAGCAGCGAAGCAACGATTGACGAAGGGTCAAGCATCAATGCGCACATGCTGTCCTAGAAGGAAGGCATCGTCGATGGCAGATTCACGACGAAAGAGTTGACTCAGCAGCATTCCAGAATAAAGGGATGAACTTGACCACGTGGGTGTGCCTCGATAGCCGAGCTGCCTTTTCGAGGCAGACACAAGCACATCACTCCACACCTCCACGCCAAAAACAAGAGTATCTCTGAGCTTGTTTTACTTTGGCTAATCAGCGGTGCTCCTGCCACCACGCACCGCTGAACCAATCTTCAGTTTCCGAAAAGCGCTAGACAGGATGAATTGATTGTAAGTAGATAGATATATTTGACGGGCCCTCGTCACACGCAATGTCACTACTGCCTCGTACGTGCTTGTTCCTTGCTTACAGTGTTACGTCGGCAAGCAAGATGAAGCTAGCCACTTACCTCCCATGCTTCTTCTCCTTGGCGTCCTTCGTGACTGCACAGTCTACAGCTGGTCTTGCAAGTCTCGTCGCCCGCCGTATGCCTGCGCACATCAACGACTTCAAGTTCCAGATTGTCAATGCTACATCCATTGGTGTTACCAACAGCAGCTATCACGATAGCTACACTGTGACGTCTTCGCCGAATGGCACGATCTCTATCCATGGCACCACCATCAGCGCATTGTCGCAGGGTTTGCATCGTTATGTGGCGGATATTTTGCATCTCGATATCTACTGGTTTGTTGGTAGTAGACTCTATCTCGCGCCGTCACCGTTGCCTGCTTTCAATGGCACCTTGAGAGGGAGCAGTGTTGTACCGTGGAGATACCATTTCAATACTGGTAAGGTCTTAAGGTCTTATGAATTACCGCCTCACACAGTGTTGACCTCGAGTTTAGTGACCTTTGATTACACTGCAGCTTGGTGGGACTGGGAAGACTGGGAGCTTGAACTCGACTGGCTTGGTAAGTATGGTGCGTATATACTGAGAAATAGTGCTGACCTGTGTTGAAGCTCTTCGTGGGATCAACCTTCCTCTCGCTTGGGTTGGCTATGAGTAAGATAGTAGTCTATGTCGAAGTGCAGTATCGCCCTAACATTATCTAGACATTTCCTCATAGAGTCATTCCAGGAAGTTGGCTTCAGGAACGACGAGATTGCTTCCTTCCTCTCTGGCCCTCCTTTCCAGGCCTGGAACCGCTTTGGTGCGTACTTTGGACCGACGAAGTGGCATGGTCGCTGATTCAACTATTGCAGGCAACCTTGCAGGCTCGTGGGCGGGTGAATTGCCATTCTCATGGGTTGACCAGCAGTATGCTTTGCAGAAGCAAATCATAGCTCGTATGGTCGAGCTTGGCATGTAAGAAACAGACACTGCCGTACAACACGCACCATCCTCCAGACTGACATGTAGTAGGACACCTGTGCTTCCAGGGTTTGCTGGTTTTATCCCTCGTGCTATTTCCCGCATTGCACCAAATGCATCCTTTGTTAATGGCAGTAACTGGGAAGCATTTCCTGTAGCTTTGACCAACACAACCTTTCTCGAGCCGAATGACCCTTTGTTCTATACCTTGCAGAAGAAAATTGTGCAGAAGCAGCAGGTAGCTTATGGTAATGTCTCGCATATTTACACCATTGACTCCTTCAACGAGAATGTGGGTATTCTATTCTTCTTCGATCTATCTGTGTGCTAACAGTATGCAGACACCTCAGAGTGCGGATCCGACTTATCTGGCCAGTGTATCCAACAACACCGTCGCAAGTTTGAAAGCTGTATGGCTATGGGATATCCTCTTCATATTGATTTTTTTCGCTAACATACTGTTCACAGGCTGATCCCCAAGCCATTTGGATGCTGCAAGGCTGGTTGTTCTACTCCCTCTCCAGCTTCTGGACCAATTCAGCGATTGAGTCGTTTCTTGGTGGCGTAAAGAATGAGGATGTAATTATCCTTGATCTGTTCTCCGAATCGCAGCCACAATGGCAAAGAACTAATGCATACTACGGCAAACCGTTTATCTGGTGTGAGCTGCATGATTACGGAGGTAATCAAGGACTATATGGACAAATCTCGAATGTCACAGTCAATGCTATCCAGGCTCTACGTAATGCATCGAACTTGATTGGTTTCGGTCTTACTATGGAAGGCCAGGAAGGCAATGAGATCATGTAAGCTCAGCTGAATCACTATTCTTCAACTTGTGCTCATACGTATTAGGTATGACCTCCTACTCGACCAAGCGTGGTCTTCGACTCCGCTTGATACGCAAAGCTATTTCTACAACTGGACTACCACTAGGTATTCTTCAGGTCCATCCTCTGTATCTTCCATCCCTGCAGGCCTGTACACAGCGTGGGAGATTATGAGAACGACAGGTACCGAAACCCGTCACAAAGCGAACAGCACTCAAGGACTAACAATCACGCACAGTGTATAACAACACCAACCTCACCTCCAACGCAGTGCCGAAAGCAATCTATGAGCTCCAGCCAAACATCACCGGCCTAGTCAATCGCACAGGTCATCAGTGAGCGACATGAACCGCACCAAAACAGGAACGAGCTAATCATGAATACAGCCCCACAACCCTCAACTACAACCCCAGCGTGGTCGCCACCGCTTGGTCACTGTTCTACAATGCTAGTCGTGCACAACCGTCCCTGTATGACAATCCAGCATTCGCATACGACTTCGTCGACCTCACTCGTCAATACCTGGCCAATACCTTCATCACTCTCTACACAAACTTCACAACCATCTACGCAACAACCCGCAACGCGACAACCCTCAACAGCACCACCCCTACCAACGCCACCACCGCCTCAATCCGTGCAGCCGGAGCACCTCTTCTCACGCTCCTCTCCTCCCTCGACTCCATCCTCGCCACAAACCCAAACTTCCTCCTCAGCACCTGGCTGGACTCCGCTCTAACCTGGACAAACTCAACAGCCACATTCCCTGCCCTCTCAACCTCCGGCATCCCCTTCGCCACCCCTAACACAACCTCTCCACTCCCCAACTACACCACTGAAAACTCCACCGGTCCCGCTGTCGCCGCTTACTACGAATACTCCGCTCGTAACCAAATCACGCTTTGGGGACCAACGGGCCAAATATCAGACTATGCAAGCAAGTCGTGGGCCGGGCTTGTAAGTGGATATTATTTGCCGAGATGGCAGATGTTTGTCGAGTATTGTGCTACGACGCCGTACGCGAGGTATAATTACACGGCGCTTAATGCTCAGACTTTGGTCTTTGAGCAGGCGTGGCAGACGCAGAGGTGGGGGACTGTGCGAGGTGAGAACGGTGGCACGACTGAATTATTGGCTGAGGTGCTGGGGGTGGTGGTCAGGCAGTGGGCTGGGACGGGTGTTTTTGGTGTATAATCATCTGTAGTGACAAAGTTGTGTTTACAAGTGTGGAGGGACAGATATTCGTGGTGTGTAACATGAAACAGCAGTAGATGAGCCCGGGTAATCCAAGGAGCAGCGCGGACTTTGTGCAAAGTAGGCGGCTATACAAATTAAATCATACCACTTCAAGAAGTCTGACACTACTTTCGTCGTCATCTTTCCTATTCATGTACCCACTACTCCTCCGTCGCACACTGGACAGAATCCTAAACAGCCTCGACCGACTCCGCCGCGTTGCCACCATCCAGACGCTTACGACCACAACGAGCACAAAGATCATGAGGAGGTACCAATGACCACCGATCCAAAGCACCAAAGCAACGTCCCAACGGTACCATGTCCCGCCCGGTGTATGTCCAAAAAACTGCAGCTCCTCCGAATACATCGAAGCAGGAAGGACGGAGACAGAGTCTGGTTTGACTACTCGAACGCTACCTTCTACAATGTTGTCCTCGGCATGACTCTTTCGCACTGCTCGTTGCTCTACCAAGTACTCATGCAACACATCCGTAGTAAACCTGGGCCCTGTAGACCAGAAGATAGTCAACCACGGAAACACCAACCACTTATTCCTGTCGTCCAACCTGGCTACCATCTTTTTCATCAACGGATGCCCCTTCCTCGCAGCCATCAGGTCGTTGTTCACGCCCAGTGGTGATGCTCGAGGAAACCACGCCGCAAAGTCAAGGAGTGGATGTAACCCTTTTCTGCAACTTACGTCGTGGTCTGCATAGATCCCGCCGTGCTCAAGGAGGATGAAGTATTTTGCAGCATCGACCCTTTGCACAGGTTCAGCGTAATTGCTGTACGTAGGCAGGAACCATGGGTAATTTGAATGTAGAAGTTGGAGTACATCTGCCTCATTCCAGATTTTGATAGTGAAACCGGGGTTGTGTTTTACACATAGTTCGGGAGCAATGAAGGGAATGGTGCGCTTGCGACTTGATGGAGGCGGTGGATAAAGGTTGTCGTACCAGATATAATGCATTAATGGTGGGATTGTGTTGTTGGAGTGGTGAGCTGCGGAGAAGTCGAAGTTGAAGGAATCTCTGCCAGCGTCGAAAAGGGCTTGCTTATAGGATGGTCCTACAGCGGCGGTGAAGTCGTCAGTCGTGATGAAAAGCGAATTGAGTTCACGCTCGAAGATATATTCTTTGTGGACGATCCACAGGATATCGCAGACGATGAGGAAGAGTACAAGGAAAGTGAGAAGAGATAGCCATCTTGTCGTTAAATGTGGAGGCATCATCATCGTCTAAAGTCACCTCAAGAACATATCATTAAGACGTGGCAAGAAGAATAGCACATATACTCACATTCCTCATGATCGTCGCCCCTTGCATCGCAACATTGACACATCAGCCTTGGCTGCGCAAATTGCAATAATAGCGCACGAGGCTGCGAGCAAATTAACTACCAGGTACAAAGGATGGTGGTACGAACAATAAGGTTAAGCACCTTCTTAATCGGCTAGGTGAGTAGGGAGTCTGTATGTGACGAAACGCGCGGTTTTTGTGTAAGTACTCAGGACAATATAAGGTGTGATTCCGAACCTGGACCAGACTTTCGGACTATCCGTTAGTGGAGGGGTAATCACTATATCCCCCGAGATTACTTCGCTGAGCTTTCGAGGTCAACTTGCTTGTGCTGATTTCGCCACTCGCTTGTACAGGCGCTGTTGCCACTTCTGAGCTTGGTGCTGCTTCGAATCGATCAGTAATACCTGGTATTAATAGATTGCAGAAGCAATCGCGTCGAGCAGTTGGTTGCAACGGCGTTCGCGAACATGGTTCTCGGCTACCATGATCGCCGACCCTTCTTCTTTTGACCTCAACCTTAGGTTTGTAAGGAAGCTCACTACAACGAGTCTCCTGCAAGTTCTCCAAGCGGGGTAAGGTCTTTATAAACATAACTCGTGACGGCCCATTAAGCACCAAGGATCTGCTTCGAAATATGTTGTTCGAAGTAGTCTTTGCGATGGTTACCTTATTCACCAAGATCGGACATTCTTGTCCGAGCTTTTGCTGTTTATAAGATTGACCATCATGTAATGATTACAGTTTCGCCGATGTCACACAATCCAGCTTCCCAATCATTATCATCTTGGCTTTCGCTTCTCCACTTGAGACCCTCTTTCTTGCAGGCTGCTTCCCATCTTCGTGGTGGTATCCTGACATCTTCATATTGCGCACTTATACCGCCTCTTACAGTCCCATAATGCATGCCCAGCGAACGCTTGGCATTAATGTCTTTGTGGACACATACGGAGTCCTCCGGCGAGCAATGCACTGACGACATGATACTGCGAGGCATCATAAGGCCAATTGGCAGAAGAGCAAGATCAAAAGAGCCGAAGACAGATCCAACTTGAGCAAAAGCAGGACAGCGAGGCGCAGATGCCTCCTCTTCTGGCGACGGTTCGTCCGTAACTATGTCTCGATAGCCTGTGTCGCCAGCGAAGAATAGTGAAAAGGGAACGGAGTCTGCTTTGACCTTCAGTTGATGCTTCGGCGCTGTAATCACCCAGGAGGACCATAATGCCTTGCTACTATCTATCCCTGTTCTAGAACTGACGTGCTGGCAAGGCGTGGCATAAAGCTCTACCTGTCCAATGTCTGGCACGTTCAATAAACTTCCCTCCCACCAATCTAGTTCCGTGATATCTTGCTCTGAAAGCCCAAAGCCAGCATTCGTGAACCAGCTCTTATTCGCCAGTGGACAGAAGACGTGAGGTTTGTTCTTGGATTGCTTTTCGAAAAGCTGCTGTAATGTCCCATGACAGAGATGATCGTAGTGGTTGTGGGATATTACAACTGCATCAACTTCAGGTAGCTCTTGGATTGTGCAGGGTGTGGGCGTATAACGACTTGGGCCGGACCATTGAGAAGGTGAAGTACGCTGGGCAAAGACAGGATCGCAGAGGATTCGAATGCCACGAGTACCATGCGTCCCACGAGGAGTCTCTATCAGCCAGCTGGCATGACCAATCCAAGTAGCACGTAGTCCCTGTCCAGCTGGATCTCCCTTCTCGCCCCAAGTCGGTTTGCGGATCTTGACCAGTTCTTCGCGGGTGGTTGGAACGGAACGAAGTTTCGGTTGTTGCTGAATCTGCAGCGGAAGAAGTCGAGCAAGCCCTTTTTCTGAAACGATGGCCAAGGGTTCTGAAAGCTTGAGACGGGATTTCCGTGGTGGTGCGCAGGGGATGTGCGGGGAGAAGGAGGAGCGGGATCTAGTGATGGAAGAGATGTTACGGTCTGGTGGCTAGACATGCTGAGGGGAAAGGTGGGATGTTTTAATCGAACAGACACAGACCAGCTGCCTCGATATCACAAGCTTCAACACATTGTGCAATTGCGCACTTCACTTCAGACAGATGATTCCTTGATTGATTTGAAGCCAGTGTCGTTTTCCGTCTTGAGTACCATGTCGAGAACTTCGGTCGAAAGGCATTCACGATGCTCTGGAAGCACAGTACCACCAGGACACTGAAGGGAGGCACATGAAAAGGGATAAGGGTTAGGGCTTGGCTTGATAAATAGCCTAAATACCCTTTGCTTCTTTTACCTCTTGTTTTTGTCGTTATCATTCAACGAATCAGTGTTAACGATTTGCTTTGTCCCTCTTACCTGACGCAGTCGGCAGGAGGCATACAACTTTCGTTCTGCTCTGATGGTGACTACAATACCGAAAGAAAGCTTGTACAGTATACATCGCTTGGTGCATCTGCTGTCGAGCAATTTGTGATCTCGAAGCATCTTTCTACACGCTGTTAAGCTAAGGATCGCGATGCACAGTCAGCGTAGCTCCCTGCATTAGTGTTGTAAGACGGGCGTATAGCCGCAGCAATATGATAAGTACAAACAGATTTCTAGAGCATTCTAGACTCTCAAAAGCACCTCATTTCATGCCCAGGAAGGATTCAGAAGGAAGCCTTGGCGTGGGAAGTACTTATGTAGTACTCAACACGGCCTGCAGCTTACCCATGCGCGAGCGTTGATTGAACAAGCTAGTTAAGGTCGCATCTAGAGCTTTACTGTGTTCTTAATTAGAGCTAATTCGACTGCGCCTGATCACGCCGCTGAAAATCGAGCACAGCGATGTGGCTGCAAATGTCAGCAGTGCCAAGTCTTTGACAGAGTTGAGCTACTGGTATATATGAAGCTCATAAAGCTCATCTGACGAACATTTCTTTTCGTTTCAAACCCAACGTCTTTCTCTCTTCATCTTCATATCAACAGACGCGAGATGTTAGCCCTCTCAGCCATATCTTTACTAGTTGTCCTACAAACGGCATTCGCCAGCCCTCTTCTGGAGAAGGACATCATTGCACGTCAGGCTCCAGCCGCCGTGTCTCTGGCCAAAACCTCGAATTATTTAGAGCTCACCTCGAATCCAGCTTCTAATGTTGTTGCTAGCTCAAGAGCAGTCTCAAAGTATGGGAGTGCTAAACTGCGAGCTACGCTTTACTCGCAGATATGGTCAGCCAAGGTCAAAGTCGGAGGCGAGACAGTCCTTCTGATCCTCGACACTGGCTCCAGCGACACATTCTTGATACATAAAGGATACCAGTGCGTCGATTCCGATGGTGTCATACAATCTCAAGAGACCTGTGCTGCTCCTGCATACAATGGTGTTACACTCTATCGAAATCCAGCGTCAAGAATAAGGCTAACAACTGTGATACAGGCAGTTTCATGCAAGGTCCTATCAAAGGTGTATGTGCAGAAAAGTCTCCTTCATACGTGAACCCACCGCTGACATATAAGTTGCAGCAAAACTTTTACAAGAGTTATGGTGATGGCACATTCGCAAGCGGTCTCCTTGGTTATCAGGATCTCACGATCGGCGGAATCAAAGTCAAAAATCAAGAAATCGGATTAGTCAATCGCACTTTCTGGGAAGGCGATGGCTACGGTAGTGGTCTTCTGGGTTTGGCATTCCCTGCAAGTACCGCTGCCTATGTTGGAGATGATCCGAACATTGACAATAGAACGGAAGCTGGTAGCGTGAAGCCAGGAGATCGCATGTTCTATTCGCCTCTGGTGCAAACTATGATCTCACAAGGTCTCAATCCACCTCTTTTCAGTTTGGCTATGCAACGTGTCAATAGAAAGAGTCTCAATGATCCTGGCTCTGCTAATGCTCCTGGTGGATTTGTTGCTTTTGGTGGATTACCTCCAGTTGCCGTTGATCCATCAGCATTCGCAACAACACCAACACTGATCGTACGTCATATAACACGCACATAACAAACTATAGCTGACCACCTTCAAGCACAAATACCCCAATTACTCCAACTCTCCATATTCGGCCACCAACTATACTTATTACTCGATTCAGATTGACGGCTATGTCTACAACAATGCCAAAGGAAAAGCCACAACTCACGCTCAACAGGATATTGGCATTGTCGACTCTGGTGCTACCTGTTTGTATCTGCCATCAAGTGTCGCAGATTCTTGGTATGCCACATTCGATCCGCCAACTGTGTATAACGAAACCGAAGAAAACAACTACTATCCCTGCAATGGTACTATTCCATATCTAGGAATCAAAATCGCAGGGACCGTGTTTCAGGTGGATGCTCGTGATATCGTTAGTCCTCCAGGCGTCTATGGCTATACAAATAGCACCGACGGATTGGAGTACTGCTTGATTGAGGTGTTTGGTGGACAGGCGCCATTTCCTTTCGTTCTGGGAAGTGTTTTCTTGCAGAGCGTGGTCAGTGTCTTCGACTGGGGCCATAACACTGTCAGTTTTGCACCTCACAAATATTGAGGGCTTAATGGGTCGAGTAAATTTGAGTTCGTGAAGAGGAGCGAACCTGAGATCGGGAGCCGAGAAGAGTAGCTTCGCAAACCTCATATCCTGAGCGCAGAGTACTGGTATGTGCGGCTTGACTTGGCGATGCTTCCTTTAGCCAATATGCATACAGATTTGATCCCACATGACCATGATCTTAGTGTCAGGTTCACGACGATGCTTCGGAATTCAACAAATTTGTTTTGTGCAAAATGAAACGTATGCGACATACAGTAACTACAAGACAGCATGCTCAATTGTCTTCTTCCTTTCTTCCGCTGATCAAAAAAAGAAGCATTGGCAAGCTCCGGGTAAATTCTGAAAGAGGAGGGGCAGTGAGGGGTAATCAACCACCTATGTCACACATATGGCGATCCAAAGAGCAGTGATTGAATACTGTCACTCGAAGATACTCGATTGAGGAGCCTCGAGCTCTTGTGACCTGCTGTCCTGCATACACCTGCATGATCATCCGCGATCCTGCACATCCCCGCTTGAGCTCTTCTTGTGTCGAGGCTAAATGGCTAGGCTCAATAAATTTGTCTGAGTGTGGGAGCAGCTATATAGCTGTGCTACTCCCTTCAACGAGGAAGTCTGGCATCAAGTCTGACTTTCCTGATCGTCACTTGTACTACCTCCACTATGGCGTCTCTCATCAAGGCCGTCATTGCTGCCGCAGCACTGGCTGGTGTGGCTTCTGCATTGCCCAAACCTACAAATGCCAACACTGCTATGCGCTTCATCTACCACAACAACTTGAATCTGACAGACGACGCGAACCATGTTGGAGCTATCTTGCTTAGCCCGATGAAGTATGCTCAAGCTGCAGATGCATGTGGAGCTATTAACGAAAATCTGTTCAACAAGCGTGTACTCCAGCAGCACAGAGATGACTTTACAGATGAGCTATCTTATCTGTCCTACTCGGGGTACGCCAATATCAGTCCCAATCAGGCTTACTTTATTGGAGACAATCAGGTTGTTATTGTTACTGAAGGACTGAACACCTTCAAGGTAGAGACATCACATGTAGCACGATCATGATCTGTCACTAATACTTTCTTGCAAGTGGGCCACTGTAGATGATTACTCTGGTCAAAGCCTGCCAGTGCTCTGCACTCAGAGCGACATGCATAACCAAGCATCAGCATCGCTTCCTACTGAGCAAAATCAGATCATGGTCAGAGCCGCTGGGAATGAGTACATTGGCTATCGCAATCAGAAGAGGTAAGTCGCATGGCAACCAGTTTTAATGGATTTGTCTAAACCCACGACAGCTTCCGCTTTGCAGGTATCAAGTATGGCCAGTAAGTCGCGAGCAACCAGTTTTGTTGCGTCGGATTTGTCTAAACTCATGAATAGATACCCTGAACGCTGGACTTACTCCTCACTCTACAACGTCACTGGTGCTGTTCTCAACGCTACTGTCCCTGGCCCACAGTGTGTTCAATACGGCTCGGGCTCAGAGGACTGCCTCTATTTGAACATTCAAACACCATACATAGCGGCACAGGGCACAAAGCAGGATCTGCGTCCAGGTGAGATGACTACAACAACTCTAACTCCATGCTTGACGCTGATGCTAATGTTTGCTTGAGTGTTGCTATGGATCCACGGAGGTGGCTTTACTGGTGGCGTTGGCTCTGATCCCGGAAGTGACGGACAGCAACTTGCATCACGAGAAGATGTCGTAGTTGTGACTTTTAACTATCGTCTATCGACGTACGGCTTCCTTGCAGTCCCTGGTGTCTTACCTGGTAACTATGGAATCGGGGATCAAATCACTGCTTTACAGTGGGTGCAAAAGAACATTGCTCGCTTCGGTGGCGGTAAGTGCGTCTGACTCTGAGTTCAACCATCTTTCAGCTAATAGCACTACAGATCCCAACCAGATCACAATCAATGGTGGCTCTGCTGGAGCAGGCTCAGTCAGAACTCTCTTAGGGTCTCCAAAAGCTATTGGCAAATTTGCTGGTGCGTGGGCCATGTCCAATTTAGGTGGTGGCCAAGATTTGGGCCTTGGAGGCAACTACGTAAGCTCTCGAGGCCTTGACGTCCAGGACATGAGCTAACAATGTGTCCAGGGAACTACTTACTCTAAGTATGATACCATCAACCAGTCATTTGCTTCTGCTGGTCAACAGATCTTCCAACAAGCAGGTTGTACGCAAACTACTTTAGCGGATCAGGTTGCATGCCTCCGTGCGTACAAAGGAACTCCTGAATTATCATCTTTCGGCACAGTCGCTCGCTACGTTGTGCAGGACGGCTCCATTGTCGTAACTCCCAAGCTAGAAGTTGCTACATTGAACGACAATGTTGCTCACATCCCGGTATGTCTTTGTCTCCTGAATCGTCAAAGTACGCTCCAGCTGACATTGAGAAAAGGTTGTTTTCGGTATCACTGCTACTGAGGGAGCTAGTTTCGTTGGCTATAATAAGACATGTACCACAGAAGTCAGCTGTCTCATGTCCAACATCGGCATTTCACAACCCTACGCAGAGCAGATTGTCAACTCCGGCCTGTTCCCATACTACGACACCAACAATGTTACTGCTGACTCTTTCAACGTATCTTCGCGCATAACTACGGACAACACCTTCAGATGTATTGATCAAGCTACAATGTACGCTGCCGCTGTATCAGGTGCTTTCACCAGATCCTACTACTATCAGAGTGACCGTACATGGCTAGGCTACAACCCAAACAATGTCGATCAGCTTGGTCCAGTTGAGCCTGGCTACCCATACGGCGACCCCAACCTACCTTACTACCACACACATGGTAGTGATATGGAACTCCGGTTCGTTGGAGTGCAGCCTTTGAGAGATGATGACGACTTGTACGCCATGCAGCTCTACATGGACTATTTCGGCTCTTACATTCGTACCCGAGACCCAAATACTCCTCAACCTCTACTGCAGCTCCGTGGCTACACGAAGACACTCCAGAGTATCAAGAAGTCTGGAGCTTGGAACCCAGTCACTGCTCCCACTGGACCAATCATGCGTCTTGACTATCCAGCTATGACTGCGACTTTCGTGGATCAGCCTCAATGCCAATTCCTCAACTACTCAATTAGCTACTATCTCCAAGGTGGCACTTGATTGTGCTAGCTATAGAGCACTCGATCAATAGGTGGTGAGCAACCGTCGACAGATACCTGAAGCAGGAATCGAGAGTATACAGAAACGTAATTTTCCCGTAGCCAACATATGTAATCTAATCAAGCATGAGTTTTTATCGAAATGTCAATACTGTGTTGAAACTCTGCAGCATCACAATTATAACCTGCTCCAGCCGTATACTTCGACTCATGGTAAGTCGGTGTGCATTAACGTCTGGATGACCCAAGCTCAGCCTTCTGCAAGCTGGATTGTCGAACAATATCATCACCAGTGCTAGTTGAGCAGTTCTTCTCGTTATGGATGCGTGTCCTCGAACGGGGTATGATTGATGCTCCGCACCGATCTCTGGCAATTCGGCAATGCCCACTTCTGCTCTATCAGCACTGCTTCCACCCGAAGTTGTCAGCTTTCTCGCGGATCAAGTTTCAGGTCAGGGCAGCCAGAGGAATGTCGGGAGAATAGGTCAGTTATTCGTGGCGAAAACACGAACACATTGTCAACTTGTCGAGCTTAAGGCGTTCTGAAGACTGCAGTCATTCTCTTATTTCGCAATGCCCCACAGTATTGCTGGCTTCAACCTCGTAGTTCCGCACAGACTGCTTCTGTCACTTCCTTAGTTGACGCTGTGCCGCCAAGGTCTTTCGTCTTGATTCCTTTCACACATACTGCCTCCACAGCCTGCATCAGTCTCTCTGAAGCCTCCTGCTCACCAAGCCACGCCATCATCTCAGCCGCCGTCCAGAAGGTGGCTACTGGATTTGCAATACCCATGCCTGTGATGTCAAAGCCTGAGCCATGAATTGGTTCAAACTACTTGATATCAGACTGTGGAAAAAGTGACGGCAATTGACGGCAAGCGACGTTGATACATACCATGGACGGATTTTGACGCGTGGGATCGAGGTTGGAAGTTGGTGCAATGCCAATGGAGCCCGCTAAAGCTGCCGCCAGATCAGAAAGAATGTCAGCATGCTGTGGGTTCAAGTTAGTCATTCTTCGCTTTGTCCATCGGATGAGGTACATATATATACCAGATTCGTCGCCACAATGGTATCAATAGATGCAGGTTTCAAGACCATTCTGCACGTCATTGCGTCTACAAGCATCTTATCCATAGTGACATCTGGGAAATCTTTGGCTACGGCGGCGGCAACCTCGTCCCACAATACCATGCCATTACGCTGAGCATTGCTCTTGGTGACAAGCGTCAGCAGCTTCCTCGGCCTCCGTTGAGCTACCTCGAATGCGAACCGCATAATCCTGTCAACTGCATGACGGGTGAAGATCGAGACATCCGTCGCAACTTCCCATGGCATACCACGATGAGACCTGCCGCCTTGGCCGGCGTACTCGCCCTCACTGTTCTCGCGAACAATGACCCAGTCAAGATCACCAGGCTTGGCATTGCGTAGAGGCGATTGTGTGCCTCTAAGAATTTTGGTAGGGCGGACATTGGCGTACTGCTGGAATGGCTGACAGATGGCGAGGCGAAGACCCCAGAGCGAGATATGATCAGGAATGTCTGTACTTGTTATTTACTGAAGACCATTCAAGTGTGATTGATCTATTGCAAGACGTACCAGGAGCGCCAACAGCACCAAAGAATATAGCGTCATGCTTCTTAAGTTGCTCTAACCCGCCATCGGGAATGTACTTTCCAGTGTTTCTGTATGTCTCGGAACTCCAGTCGTAGTCCGTGAAGCTGATCTCAAATGTGCTTGTTGTTTTCGCTAGCGTTTTCAGTACAGTAACACCGGCCTCTATAACCTCTGGTCCGATACCATCAGCTGGGATACAGGCGATGCTATAATGACGATTGTCATCTTTCAGAGTTGCGGACATGCTGATGTAAGGTGGAGTTGGTGCGAAGTTACAGTTCTATTTCACTGATTTTAAGACTTCCCCAGGTCTGTTAAGCAGTCTTGAGATATAGAAGAACGATAGATATGAACAAGTTGACGAAATAAAGCCCGAATAAATACTTTATAGGTTCTAGAGTTTACCTAATAGCCCTAAGCTAAGTAACCTCTAGAGTTGTTAAGAACTAAAGATATATTCTTTATACTATAAACTACCTCCCTTTTTTCTTATGAAACTATATACTAAGTATAGTATAGTATCTATATTTAGAGCGATAATACTAGATTAGTTAGAATTTTATCATTAGAGAAGAACGGTAAAACTCTTATCTTCCATATATAGATATATACTATAAATATTAATGTACACTCGATTAAATAGGATTATAAGAGTATAGTATAGTAAACTTACTATACGTGTTTGTTTACTATAGAAAGCGTAATTTTTAAGCGACTTTTAATTAAGATGCGTAAGGAGATTAATATAAGACGCTTTATAATAAATTTATTAAGGTTACGCATAAGTATACATTAGATAAGAGATAGTAGTAAAACTATTAAGATTACAATAATCTTATATAAGAATCGCGCTAAACTCTCTTGTCTTTATATATATATATATATATATATATATATATATATACTACTAAAGATTAATATTCATCTATTAGAAATATAGTACGGTATAGTAAACTTATTACGCGTATTTATTTGCTATAAAGAACGTAATTTTTAACCGACTTTTAGTTAACATGTAGAAGATATTAATAAAATATAACTTTATATACATTATAGAGAAGCGGAGAGATAACCATAACTTTATATAAGACTATAAGTTAATATAATTTCCTGTGTATACCCTTTACTTAAATCTAAACTCTATACACGGGTCTAATCTTATATAATATAATAATAGAGTTAACTTATATATAAGACATTGGACAAGTGTTAGGGTTTTATAGTTATTGTTATTTAATGCTAAGGAGTTATACTAGGGCTAGGGTTTACTGCACGATTTCGCCTCTTATATCTTTCTTTCTTACAATCCTTTAGATCCTCTTTCTTTTCTTATCTATCGTTCTATAGTCTAATCTAATCTTATTACACCTTATCTACTTTAGAACCGTAATATTACAACAGGCCTATACTATCTATATAAAAACCTCCTCTAAAATTGTGCTATTACCGCTACTTTCTACTTTTTACAACTTTTATTCATTTACCATCTTTGGCTAAAATAAACGAACTAACTATATATCTTCTATCAACTCGTTCTTAGCTATAGCTTTCTTATAAGGCTTAACTAGGCCGATCGACGTTAGTAATAACCTTCTTACTCCTTCTACTTATCCGTTTAACCTAACTAACGTTGAGTCTAATAAGCACGGTAACTATACCTTTAACTCCTTTATAACTATATTAGTCGGAAGTAATATTAAATAGCTAGTCTAGGCACGCTTTATCTTTAACCTCCTTAGTAAGTATAAGAGGCTTATCGCTATAGTTTATTAAATAGGTACTTATTTAGAAACTCTAAACATGAACATGGCTATATAGGAGGCGGAAATTACTAAACTCTAAGGCAAGATCGCTTCTACACGTACTCGTATTAAGAACCTTATAACTAAAGGCACCTAAACTACTTCTAAGCTTACCTTAGCTAGAGCTAATTATAGTATCTATAAAGAGTCTAAGTTAGAAAAGATCCTAGACCCGCCTAAGTTCTTTAGTAATATCTATAATCTAGACCGCTTTCAGGCTAACATTATTATAAAGTATAGTAATAGCGCTAACCTAGAGGTCCTAGTGGGTATAGTCGGGCTAGGCTAGGCTCTAGAGGTAGTGTCTATAGCCCGACCTAAAGCAGGCCCTGCCTAAAGCCTATATTTATAGGCTATCTAAGGGCTAGGCTAGGCGGTGGCCTACTAAAGCAACTATCCACAATCCCACGAAGAAATGTACTTCATTTATTTGCTTTTATTAGACGCTTAGGACATGACTCGCAGACCACCCTAGTTCATTTGTTTGAAAAACAGCAGTATATTTGTTTGACATTCCCACGCTTGTATTGATCCAAAATTGATACGGTGTATTGCTTGATTTTATTAACGCTGACCGCTAATAAAAAACCCGTAGAAAAAGCCCGATAAAGAGACATACGTATATGTCAGTTACAGCAATGTTCAAATGAAGTTCGACTAAGTTTAGAGTATATATAACAGTCATCCACGTTGGAAGCATCATTTATAGCCGTTTTTAGTAGGTGACGAGAAGTACGATCGCGTTACACAAGCGCGTACGGCGCGAGAGAGAGCACGCGCAAAGTCTAAAGCATTTTTAAAGTATTACATACGTATATCATCATATCATAAAGGAATTCAATCAATTGTTCAGCCATTTAGTAGAATACAAGGTCGTTGTATGTATACAGTGCGAGGCCGTAATCGTGCCGAAACAGTTCGATATATATATCCGCGTTCAGCATCCAGCCATATCATTACAGCAAAGGAAGCAGATTATAGAATACGTAAAAGATTTACCAGTCGCCATATTAAAACAAGAGGTGAGTTATTCAAATAGTTACGATAATCCTATCATAGGATTACCCGTGTTCTATAATGGTTTGAAATGTATTTGGCAAGAAAGGTCGGGAGAAAGGTGCGGATATATATATCAAATAAGACAAGGTATACAGAAACATTATAAAGATAGCCATAGTTAGAGGAATTGCTAGAAAAGAGGCGGGAACGTTAGAAGAAAACATCAACATTCGAATAATAGGATATGGAAAGAAGGTATTAGTCACCAACGATTTTTCGAATATATACCATGGAAGGTGTATTTCGAGGTAAGGAAACAGGCAGAAGAGGAGGATCAAGATAGAGGGAAAGAAGAGTTATTTAATAGAGTATTAGAAGAGAGAATACGTCGGTCAGACGAGGTAAGAAAGAAGAGAGAGATCGAGGGAAATAGCAGCAGGTATCAGC
>Ga0160429_1000415_pt1 | contig 42029 bp, 33 predicted proteins | sample SolpanmetagenomR_FD_108199 | JGI IMG/M metagenome (GOLD analysis project Ga0160429, IMG submission 108199) | Solar panel surface microbial communities from Lawrence Berkeley National Laboratory, California, USA - R | ecosystem: Engineered > Built environment > Solar panel > Unclassified ... | reverse complement strand
TCAGGTTGAAGCTCTGAAACACGAAGCCCAGGCTGCGCTTGCGCAGCTCGGCCCGCTGGCGCTCCGAGTAGCGGCTGGTTTCGGTGCCCAGCAGTTGCAGGCTGCCGCCGTCGGGCTCGTCGAGCAGGCCCAGCAGGTTGAGCAGCGTCGATTTGCCGCAGCCTGAGGGGCCCATGATGGCCACAAACTCCCCCTGCTCCACGCTCAGCGAGATGTGGTTCAGCGCCTTAGTTTGCACCTCCTCAGTGCGGTACACCTTTTCTAGGTTTTCTGTCTTAATCATGAGGTTTAACCTTTTATGGTCAAGTAGTTAATAAAATACCTACGGCTGGTGGTTGTCCAGCACCAGTTCCTGTCGGTCAGCGAAACCTTCGTAGCTGGACGTTACTACTTGGTCGCCGGGTTGTAGGCCCGCCAGCACCTCGTAGTACTCGGGGTTCTGCCGCCCTAGACGGATGGCTACCCGCTGGGCCCGGGTGCCGTCGGCCCCCAGCTTGAACGCCCAGTTGCCCACGGTTTGCTGGTAAAAGCCGCCTTTGGCCAGCAGTACCGCCGGGGCCTTCGCACTCAGCGCCAGCCGGATGGGTAGGGTCTGGCCCCGCCGCAGGCCTGGTGGGGGCGCGCCGGTAAAGGCCAGGTCGATTTGCAGGCCTTTAGCTACTTGCGCGAATATTTTGGTCACGCGCAAGACATACGCCTGGCCATTTACCACCACTTCGCCCACCTGACCGGCCGCAATGCGGGCAATATAAAACTCGTCTACCGCGGCGTGCAGTTTCACGCCCGCCAGCGCGTCAATCTGCCCTAGGCGCTGGCCCCGGGTTTTGGCCTCGCCCACTTCTGCGGCCAGCGAGCTGAGTCGCCCGCCGACCGGGGCCCGCAGCAGCAGGTCGTCCATCTTACGCCGCATCAGGGTCAGGTTGCTGGTCATGCGCTGCACCGATTCCTGCATGGTGCCCAGTTGCTGCTGCATGGCCACCGAATCCTGGCGCAGGGTCTGTTTCGTGAGCTGCCGTCGGCGCAGCTGGTAGCGGTAGGCGTTTTGGCTCTGCAGGTAGTCCTGCCGCGCAATCACCTTTTGGTCGTATAGCACCTGGTTGGTGTCAAATACCCGCTTGGCTTCGGCCAGTTGAAAGTCGATGTCGGCCAGCTGGTTTTGCCGCAGAATGCGGTTTTGCAGCAGCTGGTTGCGGGTGTTGCGCAGGTTGTTCATCAGGTCGTACACGGCCGTTTCGCGGTTTACCATTTCCAACTGCAGGTCGGGGTTCGCTAGCTGCAGCAACGGCTGGCCCGCCGTTAGGGTCGTGCCTTCTTCCACCAGCACCTGCTGCACCGTGCCGGCCTCTGCCGCGTCCAGGTACACGGTGTGCAGCGGCTGCACCACCCCGTCGATGGCCGTGAATTCCTGAAAATTACCCCGCGTAACGGGGCTGATGGTTAGCCGGCTGGCCGCGACGTGCAACCGCTGGCCCGGCCGGGGCCAATAGATGCCGGCCGCGCCCGTGCCCGCCAGCAACAGGGCCCCCAGCCACCACCAGCGGGTGACAAACGACCACTTTTTCTTCGGTATCAGGACATCCATTCAGGTTGGTGCAGGAAATAGCAGCAAAAAGCTATTGACCGGAGGTGCCAAGAACGGTGCCTTACTCACAAATCATTGCTAATCAGTGGCCTGGTTTTAAGTCCTGATTGCCAGCTGCTGCCGAGCGTCCGGTTTTGATACAGTTGACCGTTCGGTTCTGATACAGTTTGAAGCTGTTGCCGGGCAGAAAACGGCCCGGCTAGCTGAAAGCCAGTATTTTTCGAAGCCTGCACGATTTATGTGGCCTGGGTTGGGACAGGTGCTAGTCAGCCCCGACTTTTACGTTTTACCCAGCCTTTTTCATGATTCCGAAGCACGCCCGCATCCTGGTGGTAGACGACGAGCCCGATGTGCTGTTCGCCCTCAAGCTGCTACTTAAAAGCGAGGTGCGGGAAGTCGTGACGGAGAAAAACCCGGAGCTGCTGCTCTCGCTGCTCCGCCAACAACACTTCGACGTCGTGCTGCTCGACATGAACTACCGCAGCGGCCAGGCGACGGGCAACGAAGGCTTCTACTGGCTGGGCCGCATCCGGGAGCACGACCCCACCACAGCCGTTATCCTCATTACGGCCTATGGCGACGTGCGCACGGCGGTGCGCGCCCTTAAAGCCGGTGCCACTGATTTTCTGCTCAAGCCCTGGCACAACGACCAACTGCTGCAAACGCTGGCCGCCGCCCTCCAACCTAAATCCAGCAGCAAAAGCGGAGGCACCCTGAAAAAAGTAGTTGGACCGGCCGCTGCTACCGCTCTACTCGGCGAGTCAGCCGCCATGCAGGAAGTGCGCGCTATTATTGAAAAGGTCGCCCCAACCGAGGCCAATGTGCTGCTACTGGGTGAGAACGGCACGGGTAAGGAGCTGGTCGCCAAGTCCCTGCACGAGCAGTCGCGCCGCACCGCCCGACCCTATGTGGCCGCCGATGTAGGCGCGCTCAGCGAAGGGTTGTTTGAAAGCGAGCTGTTTGGGCATACCAAGGGCGCCTTCACGGATGCCCAAGCCAGCCGCGTAGGCCGGTTCGAGGCGGCTACCGGCGGAACCTTGTTTCTGGATGAGATTGGGAACATAGCCCTGCCGCAGCAAGCCAAGCTGCTCACGGCCCTGCAAAACCGCCAGGTGGTGCCCCTAGGGAGCAATACCCCCGTCCCGGTGGATATCCGGCTGTTGTCTGCTACTAATGCCCCGTTGCACGCCCTGGTAGCCCGCGGTGCTTTCCGCCAGGACTTGATGTACCGCCTCAATACGGTCGAAATCACGCTGCCGCCCCTGCGCGAACGAGACGACGATGTGCAACTGCTGGCTCAGCACTTCGCGCAGGTATACGCCGCCCGCAACCGACAACCCGTGCCGGAATTCAGCACTGCTGCGTTGCGCAAGCTCCAGGAGCACACCTGGCCCGGCAACGTGCGGGAGTTGCAACACGCCGTGGAGCGGGCCGTCATCCTGGGGGCCGGACCCGTGCTGCTTCCGACTGATTTCTCGTTTCGGAACCCCGAATCGGCTGCTGCCGCGCCAGCGGCAACCGTGGCTGAAAATCCGCTGCCATTGCTGGAAGTAGAAAAAAACACTATCCAACAGGCCATTGAGCGCCACCAGGGCAACCTCACTAAAGCGGCTAAGGAACTGGGTCTCACCCGCACCGCCCTCTACCGTCGGCTCGACAAGCATGATATTTAATAGCCTGGACATGCGCCTGCTGGGGCGGTTGATACTGCTGGTGGCTGCACTGGCTGGGGGCGGGTACGCCACGCTGCATCACGCCTACGGGTTAGCCCTATGGGCACTAGCACTTCTGCTCCTGCTGGTCGTGGACCTGGCCCGCTACCTGACGCGCGGCCAGCAGGCCCTGGCCGACTTTACCTTGTCCCTCCAATACCGCGACTTTTCGCGGCAGTACCCGGCGCAGTCCGGTCCGGCGTCGTTGCGGCCCTTGCACGAGGCCTTCAACCAGGTCAATGCCACGTTTCGGGAGCTGCGGGCCGAGCAGGAAGGACAGTTTCAATACCTGCAAACTATCCTGGCGCTGCTCGATACCGGCATCGTGTCCTACGACGCGGAGGGCACCGTGGCCTGGGTGAACGAGGCATTTAAACAGACGCTGCACCTGCCGTACCTGAAAAATATTCGGGCGCTGCAAGCCCGGCAGCCGGTCCTCTACGAGGCCATCTGCCGGGCGGTGCCCGGCCAGCCCGCGGTGGTGAAGTTGACGGTGGGTCCCCAAACGGTGCAGTTGCTCGTGTCGGCCACGCAGTTTAAGCTACGCGGCGAAGCGTTTACCCTCTTAGCCTTTAAGAACGTGAGCCAGGCCCTGGCCGACACCGAAACCGCTGCCTGGCAGCAACTGCTCCGCGTCATGACGCACGAAATCATGAACTCGGTCGCCCCCATTGCGTCGCTGGCGGATTCGTTGGGCCGCTACGTGCAGCGCGCCCAGCAGCAGGAGGCTTCGGGTGAGTTGCTCGACGATGTGGGCACTGGCATTCGCATCATCCAGCAGCGCAGCGAAGGGCTGCTACGCTTTGCCCAGGTGTACCGGGACTTTAGCACCCTGGCCTCGCCGCAGCGTACCACCCTGTACGTGCAGGAATTGCTACAGACTACCCGGCAGTTCCTGGCAGAACAACTAGCCGCGCAAGGCATTGAGGTCACCCTCAGCGTCCGGCCTGCGCACCTCACCCTGAACGCCGATGGCCACCTGCTGGAGCAGGTGCTTATCAACCTGGTGCTTAATGCAGCGCAGGCAGTCACCCAGGTAGCTACCCCTCGCATTAGCCTGCTGGCCTGGCCCGATGAACAGGAACGGGTCGTTATTGAGGTAAAAGACAACGGGAGCGGTATCCCCACCGACGTGCTAGACAGCATCTTTATTCCTTTTTTCACTACCCGCCCTCACGGTTCCGGCATTGGTTTGAGCTTGGCCAAGCAAATCATGCAGTTGCACCAGGGCAGCATTCAGGTCCACTCCGTGGAGGGAGCTGGGAGTGCGTTTCAACTGTGGTTTTCTGGCCCAGCTGTTTCCTAGGGCTTGCAATGATAATCGGCCCGAAAATGAGATAGCCGAGCTTATAACGTTTATTAAACGGTGATGTATGTTACAGAACTCAGCCGCTCAAGTGCACGCATATCTACAGAGGAGGTTAAATCCCTCCGGTAATGCTTAAAAAAGGGTATAGTTCACCTGCAGTAGGTCTGGTCGAAGCGCCAGGACTAGGCTTACCACCCGGTTGAATCGGTGCTTAAGCATTTTCTTGAGATTGCAGGCAATCGCACTCATTATCATGGTCTTGTGAGCGGCAGCTCGGCCTTTCGTACCGACCCGCCGCAGCCCGTAATGCTGGAGTAGGTTGCCAAAGACGGGTTCCACCATGCGCTACCGCGCCCGGAGCATCCGCTGACCTTGGGGACTGCGCTGGCGGTGCCAGGCCCGGCGATACGCCGCATCGAAGGCCGAGCGCACGAGCTGCTTGTGGTCGGTGCTCGGCACGCAGTCGGTCTTGAAGGGACACTGCTGGCAGTCTTAGTAAAAGGCGCGGTAGCGCTTCACGCAGACGCTGTCAGCGGTAGGACGGTACTTGCGAAAAGGCAGCAGCTTATCGGCTCGATAGCGGTATTCATCGGCCTGGGCGTGATAGGTAAACCAGCTACTTCCGGTTTGTAGGCTCCGAACACCGGAATCTAAGGCGTGATACTGCGCTGCTCCAAGAATGCGTAGTTGAAGCCGTTCAAGTAGCCCGTATCCGCGACCACGTCTTGTAGGGACAAGTCGTTGCGACTCAGCCGAGCCTGCAAATACCTCACTAAGCTTGGGAGATGCAAGCTGTCGCGCAAGTCAGCCAAGTCGGCCTGCACGTGACTGATAATACCGGTAGCGGTGTCCACCGCCACGCTACGGAGATAATTGAGCGCTCGCGCTTTGCCGGGTTTGACCGAAATGCGGGCCTCCGGGTCGGTGGGGCTATAGTGCGTTTTGTTGCTCAGCAGCCGGGATTTGGGATTACGGGCTCCTACTGGACGACCGGTTTCTTGCTGGCGCTTGGCTTGCCGCGCCGCTTCGTAACGGAGCTGATGAGCGGGCGCGGAACGAACAGCGGCAGCAACTGGGGCGCTCGCGGGGGTAGCCGGCCGCCACTACTAGTTTCGGGACCGGTAGCGCGCCAGCCTGCTTCTCATATACGCTGTCTAAGGAGGCATTGGCTTTAGCGAGCGCTGGATCCACGGTTTGCGTGTCGCCGGCTATCAGCCCAGCGGCCACGCACTGGGAAAAGACGTGGTCGAATAGCTACTCGAAGACGGCGGCAGGATAGAGCTGACGGGTGCGACTGATGGTGGAAGTCCTCGTCCAACTCGTAGCCCAGGAAGTAGAGGATATCCAGCCGCAGACTGCAGTGCTAGACTAGCCAGCGGTGGCTGCTAATGTTTTCCAACCGGCTGACCAATACCAACTTGAAAAACACCACGGGGGTCGAGCGAGGCCTGTCCCGTATGGCTATAAATGGAGCGGGTTTGCTGGTAGAGAAAGTCTCAGTCAAGTAGCTCAGCCAGGTGGCGGTAGAGATTCTACTGCGGCACGCGCTCCGACAAGCGAAAGCGCAGAACTACTTGGTCGGTGAACTGCTTATGGCCTTGCGTAGACCTAAGATACCACTAGCCAGCCACCTAGTCTACAACAGCCACTGCGCCTTTCGGGACCAGATAAGTATTAAACTGTCTGGCATAAGTAGACCACCGCAGTACTTAACCGCTCACGCCTTTTACTCTGCAAGCGCACATCGGAATGGGAATGAACACGGGCCTGACTGAGACGCAGGTGCAGGAGGTAATTGCGCTGGACGAGGCCGCCATCGGCAAAAAAGCCGCCGATGCTGTGCGGGCGGTGCTGACCAAAACACTCGACCCCGGAAAGTAATAGCCTTTATTAGTTGGTGCTTGCGCAGCCCTGAGTGGGGTAGGACACTAGCTATCGCCCACTATTTTCCACTACAACGCAAAGTCAAACATGCAAAACGTAACGTTAAATAACGGGGTGCAGATGGGTGTACCAGGTGCCTAATGCCGAAGAATGCGAACGGCGCGTGGCCGAAGCCCTGCGCGTCTGCTACCGGCTGATTGATACGGCGGCTCATGGCAACGAAGCAGCAGTTGGCAAGGCTCTTAAGAAGAGTGGCGTGGCGCGCGAAGAGCTATTCTTCACTAGACAATATATACTCCGGTTGCTTGGCCGCATGGGACAGCTCAGCGGCTAGGTTGTTGTTAAGCTAATACTTACTTAGGGTAGGCAGGCAGACCTAGCCGTGGGCGGTAGACAATGCCTAACGTGGTGGTCACTTAGTACCCAAGCGCTCGACGTGGCTATCTTTCCTCCTTCAAATGAATAGCTTATGACGTGGTCGACTACTTCCTATTCTAGGCTCTTGCCCGCCGTGCTGGCAGGGCTAGTCGTTTTCGCGCTGGGTCTGCTTACGCCCAGTCACGCGCAAGACTTTGCCCACCAACAGGAGCGCTTTTGGCAGGTGAGGCGCGACAACAGCATCAGTTGGGACCTCACTAAAGAGAACCGGCTGCCGCATGCCGACAACATTGAGCTCTCGGGCACGCAGGTCGCCGCTATCATCCGCTACGAGGTCACCCCGGACAAGCACGTCAAGATTACCCGCGACGTCATCTTCCCGCAACTGCGCAAATTCACCCAGGCAAACGAGTCTCCCTACCGCGCGTATCTGCGCGGTGACTACACCGACGATATCTTGCCCGTCTTCACTCTTGCCGACAAAAAGTATGAACTCGGCGCGCTCGATTCTGTCTGCATCAAGGGCAAGATTTCCTTTTACTTCCGGCAGCGCGACGGCCTAAGCGTAGTTCGTTCGTTCTTTCCCGCGATGCGCGAGCGGTGCCTCGTGGAAAAGTGGACCTTGCGCAACACGGGCAAGACACCCTGCACCTTAGGTATTGGGGCCACCGAACTCAATCAAGCAGAGGTAGGCTGGCATGGCACCTACCACCGCCGCAGCTTCACTGATGCCAAGTCGACCGTCACCTTACCTGCAGGAGCGGAGTACGAGTTTGGGGTGTATTTCCTGGCGACGCTAAACCAGGAGGCGGCCCCCGCCGTTTCCGTGGCCGCGCTGGAACGCAGCCGTGATACGTTCCTTGATAGCATTGCCGCCACGCTGCAATTGCACTCGCCGGACCCGGTGCTGAACACCCTATTTTATTTTTCTAAGGTTAGGGCCGCGGAAAGTATTTTTCGCTCCCGCTACGGGCTGATTCAGTCGCCGGGCGGCGGCAACTACTATGTCGGCATCTGGGCCAATGACCAAGCGGAATATAGCGGACCCTTCTTTCCTTACCTAGGGTACCAGACCGGTCTACAGGCCGCTATGAATGCCTACCGCATTTTTCAGCGTAATCTGCCAAAGGATGGGGGGAAAATATGGGCGTCGTTTGAAATGGATGTCACCTTTCCCTTTGGGGAGCGCGACCGCGGCGACGCGGCCATGATTGCGTTCGGCGCTACGCACTTTCTGTTGGCGGCTGGCGACCAGCAGAAAGCCGCCGAGTTGTGGCCGCTGGTCACCTGGTGCCTGGACTACTGCCGCAAACGGACCACAGCGCAGGGAGTGGTGGCCTCGGAAAGTGATGAGTTGGAAGGCCGATTCCCAGCGGGTTCTGCCAACCTGGCCACCTCCTGCTTATACTATGGCGCGTTGCGACAAGCGGCGCGCTTAGCGAAAGCCATGCAGCAGCCGGCCGCAGTGAGCGCGACGTATGAGCACCAAGCACAGCACCTAGCCACGGCCATCGAGACGTATTTTGGGGCGGAGCTAGCTGGCTTGGCGACGTATAAATATTATAAGGAGAACACCACCTTACGCAGCTGGATTTGTCTGCCTTTGGTGGTGGGCTTGCCCCAACGCACCGCCGGCACGCTGGACGCCTTGTTCGATAAGTTATGGTCGGCCAACGGCGTACTAACTGAGCTGAAACCCGGCGGGCCGGCGGCGGCGCAAGTGTTTTGGGACCGCGGTACCCTCTATGCCTTTCGAGGAGCGTTCAAAGCCGGCGCCGCTGACCGGGCCCTGGCCCGCTTAACTTCTTATTCCACCACGAGATTAACCGGGTTTCGCGTCCCCTATGCCGTAGAAGCCTGGCCGGAGAATGGCATGGCGCACCTGGCTGCTGAGAGTGCCCTGTATTGTCGCATCTTCACCGAGGGGTTATTGGGTCTGGAACCAACCGGGTTTCACACCTTCACCCTGCGCCCCACGTTACCCAGCACGTGGCCGTATCTGAGTTTGCGCCATATCAACGCGTTTCACACGACCTTTGATATAGACCTGCGCCGGGAGCACGGGAAGCTGCGGCTGACAGTCGTGCAGCAAGGAAAAGTAATTGTAAACCGGACGTTGAAGGACCACACGACGGTCGCCGTCGAGTTACACTAGCGCGCTGACTGTGCTTAGACGCCCCTAGGTCCCTCGCTCCAGCTACCAGAAAGCTGGTCGCGTAACTACCCGCTTGACGTGGCTCCTATACTCAAGCAACGCATACTCCTGGAGCGCGCTTGTTGCCCCACTAGCATCAGCTCTTTCGCGTTGTATAGGTAGCAAGGCAGGAGGTATCAGCAAGGTGCGGTGGCTGTTGCAGAACTCACCGGCTCACCTAGGAACGGGGCGTACTTCTTCAAAAAACGCGTGAAGAGTAGCCTGGCCGCCGGTTTACTTTCCCTATTTAGCCGTTGGTAGCTTCCCTCAAAGTTCTTGATGAGATTCTGCAATAGCCACGACCATGTACAGTATCTAAAAAGTTTGAGATAATTTGATTAGTAGTGGATATCGAAGCGGCCCTGTGTCAGTTGAGTAGTTACGTAAGGTGTCCAGGTCTGGCGTAATTGCCCCTCAAAGGTGCCGGCCATAATATGGCGCACGGTATCTACCTGCGTCAACACGATGCGGCTAGCGGTTGCTGTGCTGAGAGCTAGCCGGTGGGTAGCCTCCGTCGTCTTGTTATCCTGGAGCGCAAAGCCCGAGGGAATTGGACTGAGTAGGCCCGTAAATTGAGGCGAGCAACGATAAATCCCTGGTCCTTTTACGGAATCCAGTTGCAGCAGAAAGCTTTCCGTGTATTGCGCTGTCGTGAGTTGCGTAGTTACAAGCAACGTATGCAGACCTCCCGGCCGGCGACCAACGGTAGCAGAAAGCGTGTTGTCCCGGCAAGTACCTGAAAAGACGCAGGTTTGCCCGGAAGTAGTCCAGACACGTCCGTCCACGTGAAAACCCAAAGTGTTTGCCCCAACGGCAGTAGCAGGTGGCAGCTGCAAGGCCGGTTCGGGCGGTACAGAGTTAGTACAACCAGTCAGTAGCAAGCCGCAAGTGCCTAAGAAAACAAGTAGGGAGGGAGTGAATGTCATGCGTTTGGAGCTCCAATAACAGGATGCGTTGCGGGCTAGCGACAACGTTGCCTAGCGGCAAGTGCTAGCAATTGGTACTAGACAAACGGTTGACTAATAAAGGCTGCTAGGTAACTTAACAAAGTTTTAAAAGCATAGGAGTCAAAAAGCATCGTACAACCTACCACCTTTCCTAGGTTTGTAATAGAAGTAATCTTATGTAAAGTAACAAAAGGAAAAAAAGGAGCCGCTTTATTGTGGGCGCCTTTTCTTCCTTTTGTTCAAATGAGTAGTGGCTTCAAAAGTGTAGACTTGCCAAAGACTATACTTTTGACTTGGCTGCTGTAGTAAACTTTGCTTGAACTAGCTGATAACCGAAGTCATAACACTTGGCAAGCAGCAATACAGCGACCATACCTAGCAGAAAGGGACGAAGGGGCTGTTCGAATAGGGGAAGCTTTTGAGAAGCCATGAAAAAGAAATTTAAAAGTTATTATTACTTGTTTTGCAATGGGTTAACGTATAAAGGCGCTCGCTTTCTTTTGGGGCAAACTCGACGGCTGCCACGCTAGAAAAGGCAAGGTTGCTTCAAGTCCCAGAGTTTACCCTCTGCTTCCGATAGCAGATTGCCTTAGTTTCATGAAAAAACGCTACTGCTCACCTACCTAGGACCTCACGCATCCGACTATTGCGGCTCTTTCACGAAAAACGAGCAGCTATTAGTCGGTGCGATGGGGTCAGCCGCGGGGGTGGCAGTGCCGTTCTACGGCTATTTGCGCTTAGACTACCATTCAGACATTTAATCATGATATCACCCTGGATTCTGCGAATCTGCGTGACCCTAGCAAATCTAGCACTTCCAAGGAGTTATCACACCCTATTGCAGAGCGGGTAGACTTGTGTCGCCATCTACGAGATTCTCTCTGTCGACTCGTGCGCCTTACCTGCACGTGATGATACCACGCAACTTGGCTATTATGTGAGGCATACGTTTCGCTATAGAAACGGCCGGGGTAGCCTCTCGCTCGACAGCATAGGTTTTTATGTGGCTAGGCGAGGTAAGGTGAAAATGACAGGTTATGTTATCATATTCGCTCCATTTCAGGCTGTGTCCGGTATTCAGGACCTGCTCTCAAAAGAACCAGGCTGTCTAAAGTGGAGTCTGGTAATTTGGGCTAGGGCCAGAAAGGCGTAATGGCTGTTGCACAATTCAGCCGAGGACCTCACATGGGGCCACTAGCAACCAAATTGAACCCCCAGACTGACGACAATGCTGCTTTTAGTAGGCTTTTATACGTGCCATGCCCGCCGGTTGGACGAGCCTGGTAGCTCTTTAACAGCCACTACCCTTTCTTGGAGAGCTAATCTTTGCTGAACGAAGCGCTTTAACAAAGGGGTTGAATTTGCTGTGGAGCTTGTCTAAGCAACTTTATCGCGTCGTTGAGCAGTCCCGCCGAGGTGAGCATGCGGCGGCCCTGCCCGCTGCCTAACGTGCCGGGTGAGTGGTGCGGCTTTCGGCAAGTGCTTGATTGACTCCCGCCTCGCGCTGCTGTCCTACCTTCACGCGAGCCAGCGTCCCAGCTTAACACCAGCTACCCTGCTGTCCGCGAAATGACCAGCAAAATCCTTTCCGCCAGCTTGTGCCTGAGCAGCTTTGCGTGCCATGCTCAGCGTGCCGCGCCGCAGTTTACCCTGGACGATATGGCCATCACGGTGGAGAAATTCGACTCCTTGAACAAGGATGAGAACCGCTACAATCAGGACAACGAAATCTATACAGTAGGCAAACACTTTACCTTCTCCTATGCATATCGCGACCCAACCGGCCGTCATCTGCAGCTGGTCAAAGTCGATACCGTTAGCCAAAACGGGGTAGCTTGGCGCCTTGTACCCGCCGAACTGCGCACCGACCAAGCGGTGTCGGACATTACCCTTTCCGTTGTGCCGGGCTTGAGTCCCTTTATTCAGGTCTTCCCCGATTATAACCAAACCGTTATCCTCTATGACTTCAAATTAGTGGGGGGCGGTTCGTGGACCAATGAGATGACCGGCGTTATTGAAAATCGGAAGAACCTATGGCTGCACCCCCCTCGCACCGGTCTCTTTAGCATATTGGAGCTAGACCCCTTTCCTTATATCAAGCAGCCACTCCATGTGGGGGCAAACTGGACTTGGAAGCTCGCGTTTGGCGACCACTGGGCCGACAGGCGGTGGCTCATGTGGAAGGGAAAAAACGAAAATGTGATAGAGTATAGAGTTACTGGCAAGAAATTAATAAATAACAGCCTAGGGGCTTTGCCATGCTACGTAATAGAGAGTAAGGCGACCAGTGCGTTAGGGTCCACCAAGCTGGTAGCCTATTACAATGAGAAAGTCGGCTTCGTCAAACTAGCTTATACCAATATTGACAAAAGCAGCCTCACGTTGGAGCTGCAACGGGTGGAAAAATCTCCCCCCAAGTAAGGCTTGGGCTTGCGTCCTGTTATTCCAAAAACCACTGCCTTTCGAACGCTTTTTCTACCCACGTAGAAAATCCCGAAAAAGCCATTTGTTGAAGCATTTTAGAGTAGGTTTCTTCGAACGCTTCTCAGCCCTACTAGTCGGTCTAGTTTGAGCGGGCTTCGGAAGTCATAAATAAGTGGTCATGAGGAAAAACGAAGGTTGGACGCTATCTTTTAAGCTTGCATCCACTAAGCGGTCAGCAAAAACAGGCCCATGAACCGGTTTATTCTTTTCCTTGCTGGTATTGTCTGCTGCTTCCGCGGTGCGGCGCAACCCGGCAACCAACTGGTTCTCGGCCACCCCGACAGCCTACGGTCCACTATCCTACAGGAAAACAGGAAATTTTACGTCCACGTGCCGGCGAGTGCGGCGAGCCCGGCGGCGGCCAAAAAACGGTACCCGGTGGTGTACCTGTTCGATGCCGACGCCCAGTTTGCCGCCGCCACTAGCATGATGCAATACCTGAGCACCAACTACAATACACTGTGTCCGGAAATGATTGTAGTCGGCCTGCTGCATGCGGACCGCCGAAAAGAGTTGACGCCCACCCACATGACCGCCGACCCACCTTTTGGGCCGGCCGGATCCAGCAAAACGAGCGGCGGGGGCGAAGCCTTTATTGCTTTTCTCGAACAGGAATTGCTACCCTACATCGACCAGCGTTACCCCACCCAACCTCGCAAACTGCTAATCGGCCATTCTCTGGGGGGACTAGCCGTGATGCAAATCTTTGTGCACCACACCCACTTGTTTGACTCCTACGTCTGCATTGACCCCAGCATGTGGTGGGACCACCAAACCCTGCTGAAAGAAACCAAACGGGCGTTGGAAACCCGGCGTTTTGCCGGAAAAGCCCTCTACCTCGGCATTGCCCACACGGCCGACGAGGGGATGGCCGTAGCGGCGGTGCGCATTGATACTAGCGCGGCCACGCTGCACATGCGCAGCATATTAACCTTGCAGCGCTACTTTGAACAAAACCCGCAAAACGGGTTGAAGTACCGGGGCAAGTATTATCCCGCTGATAGCCACATGTCCGTTCCCTTCATCACGCAATACGAGGCGCTGCGTTTCCTGTTTGGTGCGGGGCAGAAGTAGCGCCAGCCAGTCGTAGCTCCGTAACCGAGTAGCTGGCAGCCAGTAGGGTCTCAGAAGAGAGGGGCTAGTGCAAGTCCTGCTAAACTCACTTCGTGACCTGCTATCAAGGGTGCTTTGACCTTACTGATAAAGATAAGAGAATATCAGAATTGCGCACCTTCTTGAGTTAGCTTTTGCCGACTGCTGGCCTACCAACGGCAGTTCATCGCACCAAAAGAGCTAGCCGAGAGGCCGACCCTTTTGGTTCGATACTTCGCTAACGCAGCCCCGTTCTCACTTCAGGTAGAGGGCAAGCTGGGCTACTAAATCTTCGCCCATAAGGTTGCTGGCTACAATTTTACCCGCCGGGTCGATTAAAAAGTTTTGCGGGATGGCGTTGATGTTGTAGCGCTGGGCGGCCTCATTTTGCGTACCCCGCAGGTCGGCGACTTGCAGCCACGGCAGCTTGTCCTCCGCGATGGCCTGCAGCCACTTCTCGCGGGCCTCGTCCAGCGAGATGCTCAGCACTTCGAAGTTGCGGTGCTGGTACGCTTCGTAGGCTTTGAGCACGTTCGGGTTCTCGGCGCGGCAGGGTTTGCACCAGCTGGCCCAGAAGTCGACCAGCACATATTTGCCCCGATAGTCGCGCAGCTTCACCTGCTGGCCGGCCGGGGTACGCTGCTGGAAGTCCGGGGCTTGTGCCCCAATGGCCGTCACCTGCTACTTGGCCAGCTGTTGGGCGTACTGCTGCCCAGCCACGCTGCGGCGCAGCGTCGGGCTAAGCGCAGCGTACAGCGGCGCGGTGAGGGTGGCGGGGGTGAGGGGCGGCTGTTGTTGCAGGAGTTCGAAGCTGACCCAGGAGGCGGGGTGGGCTTTTATGAAGGCCCGGTCAAGCTGGGCCACTGCTTCGTGGTTGGCCTTGAAGTCTGGGCGCGGGCCGCCCTGCGCCATAGCGTTCATCGCCTTTTTGAGGTTGTCCCGCAAGGGTTTGACGGCGGCTTCGTATTGCTGAAAGTCGGCGGTAAGCGGGCCGCCCTGCACGCGCGCGTTGCGGACCGAGTCGGCACTGGTCACCATGACCGGGCCGGGCTCCAAGAATAGCCGGAGGCGGTCGGGGGATTCACCGTACCAGCGGCGCAGCTGGCCCGCGACCAGTTGCTGGTATGGGAAGTTATTCTGTAGGCGGCCCTCGCGCTCGAGCACCAGGGTGGCCGTTACGAGCTGGGGCGTGGTGCCCCGTAACTCGAAACGCCCGTGCTGCAGCGTCGCCGAATCGAGGCGCTCCTCCCCCCGCACCAAATACACTCTGGCAGGTGCCTCGAGCGTGCCCAGCTGGCCGCGCAGGTGATAGGGATACGAGACTGGCGCCGGGCGGGACTGTTGAGCCCAAGCGACTGCGGGCCCCAGTAGGGCCAGTAGCAGACAAGAGTTACGCATGAGGTGGGGAGGAAAGGTACCCAGCGAAGGTAAGTGCGCTTGCGCACTAAGTGGCTCTTGTGCGCCCACTTACGGTAGCACGGCGGCTAGTCCGGGGGCCGGGGCAACCAAGATAGTTCAGGCGGAAATACTTGCTCACAAGACCCTGCGGATGGCCAGGGCATTTGCACGGGTATGCGTTCGGAGTCGCGTATGCTTCCCCCTGTGATGAGCCACTTGCCCCGCAAAGGACTTTCTGAACCTGCTGCCGGTGTTCGAACGAGTAAAATTTATCTTTGCACGATAGAATACCTCGTTGGCAGTGTCTTCTTAGCGCTCTTTTTGTGGACTGAGGGTCGGTCCCTTTACTTGCGCTGGTGGGGGTGGGGCTTATTGTCGCCCTAGCCCTGGGAACCAACGGGAAGGACAATACCTACAAATCGGTGGTCGCCTTCACTACCTAGGATAAGGTACACATCGAGGCCAAGAGCCTCTATGGCACCGCCGAGGCCGACACGTATTTGCGGATCGGCGAGCACGTACCTATTCACTATGCGGCTCACAACCCGACGTGCTTTGCTATTGAGGGGTATGAAGTGTCCATGGTATTGCGGCTCTTTTTCGCCGTGATTGGGGTCGCAATGCTCTGGTGGAAAATTACGAACTGACGTCAACTCAGCCGCTCCAAGATAGGACCACTTACTGGACTAGCTAGTTTTATGGGCAACTAGTTGTGGCGAGTCATTAGCCTGAAAGCTATGCTGCCCCACGTTAAGATTTTACCCCGGGAGTCACTGGCTTGTGGCGCTGGTAGCTGGTCAGTTGGCGCCTCCTAGGTCGAGCACGATTTTACCAATCATTTCGCCTTTTTCGAGGACTTCATGGGCCGTGCGGATGTTCTCGCTGGTTAAGCCGGGCAACGTTTTCTGCAGGGTAGACCTGACCTTGCCTGCTTGCACTAGTTGCGCGAGCTCGTGCAGGATGAGGTCTTGCTGCTCGGGGTGCTGATTAGTGCTTACCCGGGTGAATACATTTTCTAGGTGCACTGAGATAGAGTAGGGCGTCAAACTACTCACATCTAAGCTCTGCTGAGCATCCAGCAGGGCAAGGTAGCCGTAGGCCTTGAGCAGCTGCGGAATGGCGGCCAAGTGACTAGCGGAGGAGCGGGTAGCCAACACCATGTCTACTTTCTCCAAACCGTGCTGCGTCAGTTGCGCGGCCAGGTCCTGACTATGGTCTAGCACCACATCGGCGCCCATAGCCGCTACCCACTGCTTAGATTCGGGACGCGAAGCCGTGGCCATAACGCTAGCGCCGGTTTTGGCTTTCAGTAGCTGGATGGCGATAGACCCAATACCGCCTGCGCCTCCTAAAATGAGGATAGTATCTACCCCCGCTGGCAACTTGTTGTCGTTGCGTAGCAAGGCGCCCCAGGCCGTCTGGAAGCTCATGGGGAGGGCAGCGGCTTCTGTAAATGAGAGAGTAGTGGGCTTATGGGCCACCACCCGGTAGTCGACCGCCACATAGTCGGCGTAGTTGCCGTCACGCGAGAGGTCACCGGCGCCATATACTTCGTCGCCCACTTGAAACCCCGTAGTGTGGGGGCCTACTTGTTCGACGATGCCGGCAAACTCCCAGCCCAAAATGACCGCTTGGCCTGGAGTGGCCGACCTGACCCGGCGGATGACCGTATCGCCGGGATTTACGGCAAAAGCCTGGACGCGAACTAGCAAATCGGTATCTCGCAGGATGGGCATTGGCACATCTTGTAGGTAAAGGGCAAAATCGGCCAGTTCGTGGGCGTGTTGATACGCAAGGGCTTTCATGGGTAAGTAGCTAGTTGGTTAGCAGCATATTGGGGGCGGCCAAGAACACAACCTCGGCCTGGGCTGCCTCGGCGACGGTACCCGCCGAAACCAACGGGCCCAGCTCAGACACGTAACTGGTGAGCGAGTTGGGCCCGCGCCGATTGCTGAGGACAAAATGGTTACCCGCCTGTACACCCTTTTTAGCTAGCGCCTTGCTGACGTGACCCAGCCCGATAAAGCCAATAGTCATAGCAGTAGTCTTGCAGGTGAAATGGACGAGCTAGCAAGCGGGAAACAGTAGAGTAGGGTCTGGCTGGAAGCAAGCAAGTGTGTTCTCCTAGGAAGTAACTTGCCTGCTCCGCTTGGCTTGATGCCCTAGATATCGACCGCCGCTGAAAGCGGTTATGCACTCGGGAAATAAGTGGTTTTCAAGTACTCTCGCAACGAAGTTGGCTTGCGCCTCAGCAATTGCTCCACGGTATCGTCCGTGCCAGCTAGCATGCCGTGCTTGGCGGCATCGCCCCACTGGGCGAAGAAGGTGGCGACGAAGTCGGGGAAGCCGGCGGCTACCTTCTGCGCGATGTAGGGCACCGGCTCGATGCTTTGGTACGTGATAGGTCGGCCGGCCAATGCGGAGAGTTCCTGGGCGACGTCGTGAAACGAATAGGCTTCACTTCCAGTCAAGGTATATGCTTGGCCTTCATGCCCTCCGCTAATCAGCAGGGCAGCGGTGGCGGCAGCCAGCTCCGTGCGCTTGACGAACGCTATCTTGCCTTCGCCCGCTGGGACGTGTATCTCCGATTCCGGCACTTCGGTCCCAATCAGGTACCCTAGGCCTTCGAAGTAGTAGCCGTTGTGGAGGATAGTATAGGCTAGCCCCGACGCTTTGAGGTAGGTTTCGGTGGCTAGGTCACTTTCCGTGACTTCCGGCATCACAAAGTCGGAACTGCGCTGGATGCTGGTGTAGAATAAGTGCTTGACCCCAGCTTCCTTAGCGGCGTCGATGACGTTGCGGTGCTGGCTCACCCGGTCGCTAAAGGCTACGGCCGAAACCAGCAGCACCTTCTCAATGCCCTGAAAGGCTTGCACCAGCGCGGGGTAATCTGTGTAGTCGGCTTGGCGCACGTCGACTCCCCGTTGCACAAGGTCGGTGGCTTTGCTGGCGTCGCGTACCAGGGCGGCGATTTCCGTGGCCGGGGTATTTGTGAGCAAAGCGTCGATGGTTTCGTGGCCTAAGCCACCGGTGGCTCCAGTTACTAAAATCATGATAAACAGAAGTTAAAAACCACTATTGTGTGGTCGGCAAGCAGAAAATCGGTTGAAAAGGAGGACTAACAAGAGCGGCTGCAGCTTGGAAGAAGCGTGTGGCAGGCGCCCTCTGGTGTTCAAGACGAAGCCTGCGTATATTTGCTTGCGATTTGCAAGTGCAAAGATGGAGTATATTACTTGCAGAAAGCAAGTAAAAACTAAATCTTTTTTATGAAAGAGCTAAAACAGCGTTCCACCTGCCCCGTAAGCACTTCGCTCGACTTGCTAGGCGACAAGTGGACTCTACTCATTATCAGAGATATGGTATTCGCCGGCAAGTCGACGTATGGGCAATTCCTACAGTCGTCTGAAAAAATGGCGACCAATATTCTAGCCGACCGCCTGGCGGTCTTGGAGGGGCAAGGCATCTTAACCAAAGCCGTGGCTGCCGACAAGAAGTCAAAGTTTACCTACCGCCTGACGAAAAAAGGCGTGGATACCATCCCAATTATCATTGAACTCTTGCTGTGGGGAGCCAAGCATTGCCCCACCATCGCCGACCCTGGCTTGCTGGCAGAACTACAGGCTGGGAAAGACGCGGCCACGGAGAGATATCAGCAACTTGCCCGCGAGCAGGCCTTGGCGTAAATAAGGGTTGTTAGCCCGATAATGAAGCCTTTAGGTGTTTCTTATAGTATCCGTAGGATATACCCATCCTAGGTTACTGCTCACCTCACTGGATTGCACGTGCTGTATGAGCCAGATTATCCTGGCCTGCCCAGTTAGCACCTAGCGCACGCGGTCTCCCAAGCCTTTGAAGAAACCCACCCCCGTTTCAACGTGGTACCCAGCGAAAAGAAGAGGACATTTGGGTCAACAACGATTCGTTCTGTTGGCAAAAAGCTTCTGGTAAGGGCTTTCTCCACGTGCTACTTGGTTCCGCCCAGAAAGACCTTCTCGGAAGCTCCTAGGTCAAGCGGGCCATCCGAGGTGATACAGCATTGCACATCTCCCACGAAAAGGGATAGGCTGGCGCGTTGCTGTGACTGCTTGAGTCTAGCATATACAACGCACGCTGAGAAGAGCTTAGTCGGTGCTGAGGTCGTTGGTTGCAGGACTAGGCTCGCTGGCGGGCGGCGGGGCGAAGAACATGTTGTGCTTCGGTGCTAGACCTAGGGCGCGCTGCAGCTCGGCCATATCAGGTGGGCTGGCGGGCAGTGGGTCAGTGGCTACTGCTGGGCGCGAGGCCTCGTCGAAGAAGGCTTGGTGCAGCAGGTTGGCCGTGCTCAGGAGCCGGGCGGGCGCGCCGCTGCGGTTGGCAAAGCCGTGGAAGGCATTGGGGGGCACGATGAGGGTTTCGCCACGCTCGCAGTTCACCCAGTCCTGCTGGCCCTCTGTAAGGCACATGAACTCGACGCGCCCGTCGAGGATGTAAAATACCTCGGCATAGGGGTGGCTATGCAGCGGCACGCCCTTGCCTGGGTCGAGGGGCAGCTCGTAAATGGCAAAGGCGTAGCCTGTGTCAGCTGCCTTGGCTTTCCAGGTGAAGCGCGAGTCGGCGATATCGAAGTGCTCGCCTTCGCCGGCAGCTATTTTGCGGATGCCCTCGGTGGGCGGAATCTGCAATGAAGTGTTGCTCATGAGAAGTGATTAAAGCGGCGCGGCTGCTGTTGTCCGCGCCTTGTAAAAGTTGATAAATAATGAAGGGGCGTAGGCCCTACTGAGCCCTCCATTACACATACAAAGCAGAGTGTGGATTAATTGAGATTAGTAGTTGTCTAACAGATATTTGAAGTGTATTGATTATCCTATTAGGTCAGCCTGGTAATCCTCTTTATAGCGTAGTCGCAAAGCACCAGGCGCGCTTTGTAAAACACTGTTATTTTATGTTACCATCTATTAAAAGCCCCGCGGGTGCTTCCTCACGCACACCCGTCGAATGGGCCCTAGGTGCTTCCCAAAAGGCTAATAGGTTAGGGTGGCCCCAACAGGCGGGCGCGAGGTTTCTACCTAAGCCGCTGGCGCTAGTTAGTGTGTTATTACACCTACCAGGCTGTTGTGCCTAGGAGGTCATTACACCTCGGCCTACCCCTGCTATCTCTATCTAAGTGGCATCGCTACGGCAGCACGGCCGGTTTTTGCGCCAGCAAGTAGGCAATCCGTTCTTGCTGGTGCAGGGTGTCGGACCGCAAGGTCAGGTCTTTGCCCGTGAAGCAGTGGTAGGTAACGGCCGGGCGGCCAGTGCCCCGCGGCTCGGTACGCAGCACTTCGAGCGATTGCAGCGCGCCGGGAATGCGGGCGCCAAACCAGTTGGGGTCGGCTTGCTGCCGCCAAGTGAGCAAGGCCAAGACTTCGCCCGCCTGGGCAGCGCTAGTGCCCCCTAGGGCCGCCTGCCGGGCCAGGTCATTGCCGTATAAAGTGGCCGTGGTAGCCTGCCGACGGTTGACGAACGTGGAAAGGACCCGTAAGCCCAGCTTGTCAAAATCAAGCGAGGGGGGGAGCGAAGCGGCCTCGTTGAGCTGGCCGGCGGGCACCTTGTTTTGGCCACAGGCACTCAGCGCTAACAAGGCCCCTAGGGCGACAGTGGTGGCTTTCATGGGCTAGGGGCGGAGGGGCTGCGTGAAGACGAAATCGTTGTTTTTCTGAGGCTGGTGGCAGCGGATGCACTCGGTGGTGAAGAGCGCATTTTTACCGTAGGGCACCAACTGGGGAGTCTTGAAGCGGGCCCAGCCCCAGCCTTTGGTAGCAGCGTATTTCTGGTCGTCTTTGAGCATGTATTCGACCTGCTTGAAGGCGCCGGGGCGCACGTTGCCCTGGGCATCGGCCAGCTGGTCCCAGGCTACTTTGGCGAAAGCCGTACCGTTGGGCCAAGGGTTGATGTGCCTGTCGCGGATGGCCTTCACGGCTATGTCGTTGCCAAATACCACGCGCATGGTGCCGTTGTCGAAGCGCTCGGTAGTGCTGATGGCCCGCCAGTTTTTGTAGTCGGGCAGGTAGGCGATGCCGTTAGGCGCAACCGGCACGGCGGCGGGCTCGGCCGCACCCGGCTGCCAGTGCCGATACTGCCGCTCGGAGGCGTTGCGCTTGGCCGTATCGGCGGGTGGGTTTTTGGCCAGGCTCGCCACGTATTGCTTGAGCACGGCCACGTCCTGGGCCGATAGCTTGGCTTCAGGGTGCGCCAAGGTGTACTCGCTGAGTGGCATGGCACCCGCCAGGATTTGGTTGATAGACTCCCACAGCTTTGCTTTTTGGTCGGCGAGGGGTAGGCGCTGCCAGGTAGAGAAGTTCAGGCCCGCCCGGCCCTCGTGCACGTGGTCGGCTACCTGCCAGTACACCGGCGCGACTTTATCGAACCAGCGCAGGTTGGTTTGGTTGGAATGGCAGTCGTAGCACGCGCGCTGCACGATGTTTTTCACGGCTACCGGCGCTTGAAAATCGCCCGTGACGGGCGGGTTCTCCAGCGGCGGCCGAATGAATTGGATACTTACGAACGCCACTCCCAACAAAGCCCCAACGGGCGGCACTAGGCGTCGGAATGGCTTGGCGATTGCGCTCATAGCAAGGCATTTTGAGCTGCTCCTACCAGGCGCCTGCAGCTAAGCAGGAAAGGACTGGCTTTGCAACTGATTGATAGCCAAACTTACAGGCGGCTATAAACCGCTACTAGGCCGCTGCGGCCAGCTGGCCTAATCTGGATCTGAGTTGGCTTTTTTGGCCCGTGGCAAGCTAGACGAAGCGCTTCAAAAACTGCTGAATAGCCGCGTTATAGCTGCGCGATGACGTGACGTGCTGCCCATTAGCCATGCGAAACAGGTACTCGCCGTGGGCCCACGACTTGAACTCCACAATGTGGTCGGTATTAATAACGAACGAGCGGTGAATGCGCAGAAAGTGGGCCGGGTCGAGCCGCTCGGCCAGCTGCCCCAGCGACGCCCGCACCGGGTGCGCCACGCGGGCCGTGTGCAGCAGCACGCCGCTGCCAGTGGCTTCGAGGTAACACACCTCGGCGGCCGGCACGAAAAATTGCCGCTCGGGTTGCTTTACCACAAATCGGTCTTGGTATTCGGCCGGGGGGGTAGGGGCTAGGCCGGCCGCGGCTGGCCAAGCACGGAGTAGGGCGGCTAGGTCGGCGCCAATGGTTTGGCTTTGGTGCTGGGCCGCCTGCTGCTGCACCCGGCGCACGCACTCCGCAAACCGGTCGGGGTCGAGCGGCTTTAGCAGATAGTCCACGGCGTGCAGCGCAAAAGCGGCCACCGCGTATTGGTCGTAGGCGGTCACGAACACTACCAGGGGCAGCGGCTGGCCCGCAGCTTGCAGGCGCTGCAACACCTGCACCCCGTCTAGGTCAGGTATTTGCACATCCAGGAAAACCACGTCATAGGCCCCCGTTTGCAAGGCAGCCAGGGCCTCAGTGCCGTTCTGACACTCGCCCGCGATAGCCAGGTCGGGGCAGTCGGCGAGCAGCTCGCGTACCAGGCTGCGAGCCAGCGGCTCATCGTCTACAAGCAGGGTGCGCAGGCTGGTGCTCATGCGGCTAGGGGGGCTGGACTGGCGGCCTGGAAGGGCAGCGATAATTGCAAGCAGTAGTCCTGGCCGGGCGCGGTTTCGACGTGCACAGCGTAGTCGGTGCCGTAGCGGGTGGCCAAGCGGCTTTCGAGGTTGCGCAGCCCAATGCCGCGCACGGTGGTGTCGGTTGTGCCGCGGCCGTTGTCCTGCACCTGCACAATGAGGCGGTCGGCCTGCTGCCGGGCGCTGATGGCCAGTTCGCCTAGCCCCGGCTGCGGGGCCAAGCCGTGGCGCACGGCATTCTCCACTACCGGCTGCAAGAGCAGGGCGGGCAAGATGGCACCCTCGGTTCCGGGGTCAATGTGGTAGGCCACGGCCAGGCGGTCGGGGAAGCGCGTTTGCTCGATTTCGAGGTAGAGACGAGTCAGGTGCAGTTCCTGGGCCAACGTCACTTCCTGGGTGTCGCTGCCATCGAGCACGAGGCGCAAAAACTGGCTGAGCTGGGCCAGCATACGTCGGGCGGCCTTCACGTCGGTACCCATTAGGGCCGAAACGGCGTTCAGCGAATTAAATAAAAAGTGCGGCTGCAACTGCATTTTCAGGGCTTGCAATTGCGCCTGCACGAGCTGCGTTTCTAATTGGGCAGCCTGCACCTGGCCCTGACGAAAGCGCTCGCGGTACTGCACGGCGTAGGCCATGCACAGCAGCATCCAGTAAATCGGCACCCAGGTGTTGGCGTTCGCGATGACTGTACCCAGCGAAAAACCGCTGGGCAATTCCCCAAAAAGCCCCATCAGCCCGGCATAGGCTATGCGGTAGACTAGCGTGAGGCCATAGCTAGCGGCCGCATGCACCAGCAGGTTGGGAAGCCGGTGCCGGTGCTCGGTAAGGTCGAAGCGCGTGGCCAAGCCAAAAACCACCGGCGTGAGCAGCCCCCAGAGCAGGCCGTGTAGCAGCCTCCCACCCAGCGTCTCGCCCCAGTGCGTGGGCGTGCCCGCCGAGAGGTTTTGGGCGAATACCAGCAGCACCATAAACCCACTGAACAGCAGCCAGGCCAGCGCAATAACCGGCCCCGGCACCAGTGGCCGCCGGGACATCGAAGTTGCATTGGGTTGCGGGGTGTGCATAGCGCCAAAGGTAATGGGTGCGCCAACGCTGCTGAGTAGCCAGTCTGGGAGTTGGCCTTTTGGGGTGCTCACCTGGCCTTTTCAGGGGCTCGTGCTGACGGAGTTAGTCAAATGAATAACCCTAGGTGATCGTTAAAAGGCTTCGGCGAGTAGAAACGCATTTGCGGCGCGGGTGCTCATGACGCCGTTTTTTGGTAATCGCTCACGGACTTTTCGCAGAAGTTGGGGTTTGCCTATGCTTTAAAATAAGCTCCTCCTACTTGCCCAATATGCCTTCTTAACGGGTATCATTTAATCTAGGTATGCACGCGGAAAAGGTAACGTAGTATGTGGACAATGAAGTTAACATTTTCCACGTGGCACTCGATGCTGTTTAAACAAACGGCTGCGAAACGTTTTCGAAAGCAGGTACTCCCAACATGATGCGGAAATTCAGCTTTTCAACTTAGGGCCGATAATTAACTGGCTTATCGATACTAGGCCATTTCACAAGCCTAATTCCTTAGCCGAGTTGTGCTGCCGGACATTGTCGAGGCGGGTGTAGCGGCGAATCATGGCGCTGGTCTTGTGCTTGGTCTGGTTCATTACCTTGCTGTCGTCGGCCCCGTTGAGCTTGGACACCGTGACGAAGGAGGCGCGCAAGGAGTGCGCCGTGTAACCAGTCCCTAAATACTGCTGGGTTATCAAGTTGATGTACTTGGTGGTCATCCGCCGAGTAGTCACCTGCTGGTTCTTACGTAGCGAAACAAACACACACCCTTCCGTTCGGTCGAGCACCCGCAGCCAGGCCTGCAGCGAGCGAATAGGACAGAGCGCCGAGTCGGGTGAGTAGAAGATGGCCTTCTCTTCGGCCTGCCCAAGCTGGTTGGTCTTGCTCTGGTCGAGCGACACGATTAAGCCTTCCTCATCAAACGTTAGGTGCTCGATGTTGAGCGCTTCGAGCTCCGAACGGCGGAAGGCCCCCGTGAAACCGAGCAGCAGCAACGCCCGGTTGCGCAGGCCAGTGGGTGTCGATACATCAATGCTCTTAATCGTGCGCTTGAAGGTGGCCAGCGTAAAGGCGGCGGCCTGCTTGATGCGGGTCTTCTTTTCGCGGGCGATGCCTTTGAGCAACACCTTTACTTTTTTGTCGGCCGTGGGTGAGTCCAGTCCCGCCAGCTCGTGCGCCTTGGCGATGGCGGCGGCGTGGCGCTGGATGGTGGCCACTTTCTTGCCCGCTTCGGCCAGTTCAGTGAGGAAGCCGGCCAGCGCTTCAACCGAAGTGGGCAGGGAGTCTAATTGGTGGGTCTGGCACCAAGTCGTGAAGCGGGCCTAGTCCCCGGCGTAAGCCCGGATAGTGTTGGCAGCCCCGCGCAAACCTGACTCGACGTAGCGACTCGTAGGGCCGACCAAGTGAGCGGGCAAGTGGATGCCTACGGACAAAGGAGTAGTAAGCGCAGACGGATTTTCCATGCAACCTATATATAACGGAGTGGCGCGCCGATTTTGCGTGAAAAGTGGCCTCGCAAGATAAGGACTGATAAGTAAACATTATCAGTCCTTATCATACTAGCAGAGGCAGCAATCCCCTTTCCTTATTGCTCCCCGTCTAAAATTCGGTCGCTGTAATCCCCCACGCGATGCGTTGGCAAGAGGCATGTTTTTGTCCTTAGCTGGAGTTGTCGAACATCCGCTGAGAGCAGTCTTCCCTAAACGGAGGTTGAAGATTTGTTCTAGAGCACTTCCAGTGGTACTATTAGGCCCCCGCTCTGCGCGAGGCGCGCAAAATAGGCTGTCGGCTCCAGCAACTGGTAGGGAAAGTACAGGCCGGCCGGGGTCGGGGGCTGGCCATCTAGCCCGGTGAGCCGTTCCAAGAGCATGGCGACCCCTAGGCCAGTCAGCGGGGCCGCGCCGTCTCGATGCACCACCGCCTGCCGGGTACGCAGGGGCTGGCCCGCGTGGTCTTCCCCACTTAGCTCCAGGATGATTTCGGTCGACTTGGGCTGGCCCTGGCGGCGGGTGGAACTGACCCCAATGGCCAGGTTAAACTGCACGTTCGGCGCGTTGGTGGCCGTAGCTAGGCCCACGACATCAATGGAGGAGAAGCCTGTGGCGTCTATGACGGTACCGTCGACTGCCCGGAAGGTTGTCTTGGCGTCCTCGCCCGCCCGCCAGATATAAGCGCTGTCGCGCCGGGTGAAGGCTGCCGGCAGCAGCTGGGCCAGGTGTTCGAAGTCGGCGGCCACGGCCGGCCCGCCCGCATCCTGCTCATCAACGAGCGCGCCAATGGTAATGTCTTGCACCTGACCAAAGGCTTTGGCTGCTTCCAAGGCCGGCACGGTGGTGGCCCCCACCAGCCATTCATAGCCGAGTACGATGGGGGCAGCGTGCGGCTGGTGCATATAGGCGCCTATTTCAGGCGCAATCTCAAAGATGCCCGTCGAGATGCTCAGGAACGGGACCCCGCGCCCTTGCGCAAACCGAAGCGCAGCGAGGGTATGGTCCATGTAAAAGATGACGACCGCGCTGATAGGGCGCTGACCTAGGCCGAGGTCGGTGGCGGTCAGGTCCAGCAGCACGCCTTCGGCATGGCCGATTTCGGCTGCTGCTGCTTCGGCCTTGGCTAGGTTGCGCCCGCCAATCAGGAGCGGCACCTGAGGGTGGGTAACTCGTAAAAGCTGCGCGGTCTGGCGACCAATGGCGCCGGCACCACCAATTAGCAGAAGAGGGGCTTGTGTCATGAGAAGGTTGTTAGTTACTTTTAGCAAAGGTAACCTACTATTCGTAAGTTATCAATAGTAAGTTACGAATAGTAGGTTAAGCTACAGTTTTCCTACAGCCACTCCTACTACTTAGCATCAACTCATAACCCTATTGCATGCCTCACCCTTCCGAACCAGCCGCGCAGCAGCCGGCTTCGAGCCGCCTGCCCAAGACGGAGCGTCGGCGCCAGTTACTCGCTATGGCCTTAGTCATCGTCCGCGAAGAAGGAGCCGACCGGCTGACGCTCGGTCACTTGGCTACACGGGCTGGCGTGTCGAAGCCCATTACGTACGAACATTTTGGCACCCGGGCGGGACTGTTGGCTGCGCTTTATAAGGCGCTCGATGCGCAGCATACCCAGGCGTTGCAAGCGGCGCTGAGCGGCGGGCACCGAAGCCTGGCCGATACGGCCCAGGTACTGGCCAGCGCTTACGTTCGCTGTTCCCTAGATATGGGGGGTGAATGGCAAGCGGTCGGCGCAGCCTTGTCCGGCAGCGAAGAAATGGCGACCGTGCAGCAAGAGTTGCTCGCCGGGTACTCCCACCTGTTTGTCGCGGCGCTCGGGCCGCACAGCGCACTCGCCCCGGCGGCGCTGCATCGGTACTGCGTCGGGCTGGTCGGGGCCGGGGAGGCGCTATCGGTGCTGCTGCTAGCGGGGAAGTGTAGCGAGCAGGAAGCGGCGGCGACCTTCGCCGCGCTAATTCAAGGCGGGTTGCCCGGGTCGGCAGCCTAACGCTAGGTTGGTCCAGACCAGCCGGAAGGAGCTGGTCGAATATTGGACCTAGGAACCTCGTAATCCTGAGAGACGCACTCTACAGCGCTACCCCCGTGGCATGCTTAGCGCAAGTTCTTGATATGCCACCTAGGGCTGCTTGTGAGCTTCTATTGGCAAAAGGTCAATACAATCCAGGATATGTCGGCCTTGTGCTCCTCGAAAAAGAGCACCTGAGAATGCTACTCACATAGCGTTTGCGGAATCGCAATCCAATAAATATTATATGAGCAGCATCGGCGCACAAAGATGAATCTGAGCCCGTAATGTTTGCCAATACCTCCTACCTCAAACAACTCCGCCCTACCTCGAACAGCCACGATAGAAGTAGGGCAGAGTTGTTCGAGGTAGGAGGTATTGGCGCTTAGCACGAACGCCTATAAGAGAGAGTCCCGCCCTAGCGGCGCCAGGACAGTGAGCTAGTTGGCTGTTGTGATGGTCAAGTTTTTGAATGTTGCGGTAGCGTTATCGGCGAAAAGACCCCATGAGGCTTGTGGGGCGCGGTACACACGGCAAGTCAGGGCGGCGGTATTATTTAAGTAAACCACGACTACCGAGTTCTCTTCTACAATGTCAACTGTATAGTCGGTGTTGGGGCTCAGCTGGAAAGGCACATCAACCGAAGTCGAGCTAATGGTTACGTTGCGGCGGTCCGTTTTATCGAGGCTAAAGCGGTTTTGCGACGGGATAAAGCGCAGGCTATAAAACCCGTTGTAGTTGTCGCAGGCCCCCAGCATAAAGCCGAAATCCTTGGCAGCGCTGGCGTAGTTGACGGTGGTGCTCACCTTAAATTTCGTGGCCGAGATAGGGTTAAAGACCACACTGTTTAGAAAAGTGCTCGTAGTCGAGGCCAGTGTGTAGGTATTATTGGGACCCGCCGTAATGGTACCAGCCTGCGCGTTTTTGACCAGCGTGATGGATTTGGCTTCTAGGTTGGCCTTGAGCGTGTGCGGGATAGTTACGGCTAGGTCGCCGTTGGCTTGCTGATAGAGCTTATGCACGACTAAATTGCCACCCCACTGCCGATTACCAGTATCGGAGTTGCCTTCTTGGCGGTTTACCCAGCCCATCAAATAGTTATCACCATACTTATCGGTGATGAGTTTAGCGGCATAGAAGCCAGTGCCATCTAGGCGGCTGGGGCCGCTGGGTGCGGTCCAAGGGCCGTTGAGCGAACTGCTTTTGCGGTAAATAACCTGCTGGCTACCTTGGTCCGAGAAAAGCAGGTAATAGGTAGTGCCTATTTTAAATAGGTCAGGACACTCCATATTGAAGAAGTTGTCATTGCCCCCGTCGTAGAATACCCCCTGATAGCTCCAGTTCAGCAGGTTAGGCGAGGTATACTTAGCCAGCACACCTTTCCAGTTGCCGCCCCCCACGTCCTTGCGGGCGGTTACTAGCATCAGATACTGGTTGCTAGCGGCGTCGAAGTACACGAACGGGTCGCGGAAATTGTCGCCAAAATCGTAATTCAGATTACTCGGTGCGTAGAGCGTATTGAAGGTGGCCTGCTTGGTAAATTTCTGCCCTAGGCCGGTCGAAGTAGCCAGCATAATGCCCTCCTTCTGACCGGTGCAGCTGTTGCCATTATTGCCGGTGTAGAAGAAGTAATAGGTGCCGTTGCGCTGCATTACGCTGCCCGTGCCAATGGCAAAATCCTGAGCGCAAGTAGTCGAGTTGCTGCTCAGTACTTCGCTTGCTGAGGCTTGGGCATAGTCAATAAAATTGCTAGTAGTAAGTGCATTAACCGGATGGTGCTGGTTGGTGCCATCATTCCAAATGTCGCGCAGGTAGTAGATGTACGACGTATTAGAAGCCGCATCGTAGTACGGCATCACGTCGCCTAGGCCCGCCCCCCCGTTACCTAGGGGGTAGATGGTGTAGTTGGTGCTCTCGGCCGGCGCGGCGCAAGTGAACGCTGTGAGAGGCTTCGTGTCATCTACCACCTCAGGGGCGCTAGAATCTTTTTTGCAAGCGCCCAGTAAAAGCAAGGCGATGCCAGCCGCGCCCAGCGCGGAAGAAAAAATAGCTTTCATAAAAGCAAGGGTGGGAATAGGTTAGCGCTGGCCGACTACCGCTGGTTTACCGGTGGCTTTCGGAACCAGCGGGGTATTACTAATTTCCTGAAACGTGACCCCCTGGGCTGCTCGTAGCTTCACCGTAGTCAGGGGCTTGCTGGCAAAGAAAATGTCGGTCATCGTCGTCAGGCCCTGGTCGGCAAACAGCTCGACCGAGGCTGCATCGAAGTACAGCGTCAGCTCCGTACCAGCGGCCGGGCTAAGGCGCGGGGCCGTGGCCCGGCCCGCAAACTTGGCGTTGAAGCCCACCTGCCCGGCCTTACTGCGGTCGATAAAGTACTGATTGGCTGCTTTATCGTAACCAATCACCAACTCTTCGCCGGCCGCGTTGCCCAGGAGCAGCTCGAAGCTGCCGAGCTGCGCGGTTTTCAAGGTGAGCTTATGCTTGTCGGCCGTAGCTTTCAACTGCGCCGTGAGGTCCACCGTGTTTTTTACGGCTACGTTCTGAATAGTAGTAGCCCCCTTGGCTAGCCCGGCCAGCTCAGCGGCGGGCTTGGAGGTGAGGTAGATTTCACTGCCCTCTTGCCGTAAACCCAGCTCGCGGGGAATGGTCATGGCACTGCGCCAGGGCGAGGTAGGCACCTGATTGGCATACTCCCAGTTGCTCATCCAGCCCAGAAACAAGCGGCGGTTACCGGTATTAGCCCATGTCACGCCGGCGTATTCATCAGGGCCATAGTCGGCCCATTTTGTCTTGTCGTTCAGCGGGGTAAAGGTGTGGCCATCAAACTGCCCCACGAAATACTGCGTGGCCGAGCCGCCGTTGGGGCCGCCAGGATTGAGGTTGACAATAAGCACCCAATAGTTCCTGCCGCCGAGTGCGAGCGGAAATAAATCGGGGCATTCCCACACGCCGCCGTGGGCCCCTAGCTTCTGCCCAAACTCGCTTTCTTTAGTCCAGTCCTTAAGATTAGGCGACGAGTAGAAGGTAATGCGGTCCAGCGTGGCCAGCGTCATGACCCATTTTTTGGTCGCCTCATTCCAACTCACTTTGGGGTCTCGAAAATCCTTGATGCCAGGATTTTTGAGCACGGGGTTCTGGGCGTATTTCTTCCAGGTTTTGCCCGCGTCGAGGCTGTAAGCCAGGCTCTGGTTCTGGTATTTATCGGTACTGGCCTTTTCTCCCTTGGGGTCGTGGTGGGTGAAGATGGCCACTAGCGCACCTTTACCAAAGCCCGCCGTATTGTTCGCGTCTACTACGGCTGAGCCGGAGAAAATGTACCCTAGGCTGTCGGGGTAAAGCGCAATCGGCTGTTCCTTCCAGCTCAGCATATCAGGGCTGGTAGCGTGTCCCCAGTGCATAGGCCCCCAGGTCATGCCATCGGGATAATACTGAAAGAACAGGTGATACGTGCCTTGGTGGTAAACCATGCCGTTGGGGTCATTCATCCAGTGCGCGGCGGGCGTAAAATGATAGGCCGGGCGGTACTGCGGCGTGGCGGGCGGCACGGGGGCTTGCTGGGCATACGCCGTCGCCGCCAGCAATGAGCAACCTAGAAGCGTAAGTAATCTATTCATGGTCAAGAATATCGGGTGGGGAAAGAAAAGCTACAAATTAAGTAGTTTGCAGCGCGAGTAGCTCGGCTACATCGGTCGCCGTGATGGTGGGGGTGGCGCCTTGGTGGGTAGCAACTAGGGCCCCAGCCGCGCAGGCGAAGCGCAACATAGCTTCTGGCTCTTCAGCAGCCAGCCAGCCCTTGAGCAGCGCCGCCAAAAAGGCATCTCCGCTCCCGATGGTATCGCACACCTGTACGGGTAGGCCCGGCGCCCGGTACAACTGCCCACCAGTCCAGAGCATGGCCCCGTCGGCTCCGCAGGTCACGCACACGCCTTGCAGTTGGTAGCGCTCGGCCAGCCATTGCATGGCTTCGGCCCGGTCGTGCACCGGGCCGCGCCCAAACCATTCCATTATTTCGGCTAGCTCATGGTGGTTCATCTTCACGAGGTGCGACTTCTCCAGCAGGTACTTCGTGATTTCCTTGGTGTAGTGCGGCGGACGCAGGTTGACATCGAACACCCGGAACTGCGCATTCTCGAGCAGGCGATAAAGTGCTTCGCGGCTACCGGCTTGGCGAGCTACTAGGCTGCCGTATACCAGCACATCGGCTTGGGCCACCAGCTCGGCGAGCGCCGGCTCGTACTGGATATAATCCCAGGCTACGGGCTGTACTATCTTATATACCACCTCATTGGCATCGTCGACATTCGCTTTTACCACGCCCGTGAGGTGAGTATGGCCCTGCTGCACATGCGCCGTGCTAAGACCCTTCGACTCTATAAAAGCCAGCAGCTCGCGGCCCAGTTCATCGTCGCCGACGCGACTGATGAGTTCGACCGGCTGCCCTAGCTGGTGCAGGTGCACGGCCACGTTGAAGGGAGCGCCGCCTGGTTGCTGGCCAGTGGGTAGGATGTCCCACAACACTTCCCCGAAGCAGATGACAGACTTATTCATGCGAAAAAGGATAGTTAGATTGAAGAAGTAATGCGCTGGCTATCATTGTACACCTTTCTAGTGCAGCACGAGCACTTTGTCGGCTTCCTCCAGCGTCTTGCCCTTGGTTTCCGGCATCAGCTTCCACACGTAGAGGAGTTGCAATACCATCATGCCACAGAAGAAAGCAAACGTGTTGCCGCCCCCTAGCTTCTCGGTGAGGGCCGGAAAGATGAAGGTGATAATCGCCGCTAGTACCCAGTGCGTGGAGCTGCCCAGCGCCTGGCCCTTTGCCCGCACCGCGCTCGGAAAAATCTCGGAGATGAATACCCAAATAACCGCCCCCTGCGAGAAGGCAAAGAAGGCAATGTAGGCAAACAGCAGTACTGGCACCAGCACCCCACCAAACTGCTGGCGGTAGAAGGCTTGCGCCACTAGCCCAAGTGTGGCAATGAGCCCCACTGAGCCTATGAGCATGAGCTTGCGCCGCCCAAACCGGTCGATGATATTGACGGCCAGCAGTGTGAAACAGAAATTGACTGCCCCTACGCCAGCGCTCGATAGCAGCGCTGCGCCCTGGCCCAACCCTGTCATTTCGAAAATGCGGGGGGCGTAATAGATGATGGCATTGATGCCGGCCAGCTGGTTGAAGGCCGCAAAAAGCACCGCCAGTAGTACCGGCCGCCGATATTGCGGTGCCCATAGTGACTCGCCGGGACCTTGCTCGGCCGCATTGGCCACCAAAATGGTGGTTACGTTTTGCTCAGCCGTGGCAGGGTCGATGCGCTCGAATACGGCCCGTGCCTCGTCGGTGCGGCCGTGGCGTAGCAGCCAGCGCGGGCTTTCGGGAATGCGGAACAGCAGCAGAAAGAAGATAATGGCGGGCACGGCCTGCACCCCCAGCATCCACCGCCAAGCATCGGAGCCGATGCCTTGCAGGGCAAAGTTGGATAGGTAAGCCAGTAGAATGCCGAATACAACATTGAACTGGAACATGCCTACCATGCGCCCCCGCGACTCGGGCGGCGACACCTCAGAGATATACAGGGGAGCCGTGACCGACGAGGCACCCACCCCTAGCCCACCTAGAAAGCGGAAGACCATAAACGGCACCCAGGCCGGCGACAATGCTGCGCCCACCGCCGACACTAGGTAGAGCACCGCAATCCAGCTGAGCGTGGTGCGGCGGCCTAGGGCATCGGAGGGTACGCCGCCAAAAATGGCACCGATGATGGTGCCAATTAAGGCAATGGACATCGTCAGGCCGTGCTGGTAGGAACTGAGCCCCCAGAGTTGCTGAATGGATTTTTCAGCTCCCGAAATCACGGCCGTGTCGAAGCCGAAGAGCAAGCCGCCCAACGCTACCACGACTGACCAGAAGAAGACGTTTTTTTTCACAAGGATAACTAAACTATTGATTGACAAAAAGTAGCAAGTAGGTTAGCTAGGCTCCGGCGCGGCAAAGCGGTTCCTAATTGGTTTCACCCGCTTTCGTCTGCCTTGCTTCGCCGGAGCCTAGTGGTTAGAAGCCTACCAGCCGTTGTTTTGCTTGTACAGCCCCTTGCTGAAGTTTATCTGGTTCAGGGGGATGGGCATGTACTCATCGCGGCCGACCGTGAAATTGGCCGTGGAGAGGTACTGACGCAGGTTTTTCTCTTTGGCGAAGTAGGCATTCAGGTAAGGCCCCGCGATGCCCCAGCGCACTAGGTCAAAGAAGCGGCACCCTTCCATCGCAAACTCCATCCGGCGCTCGAAGCGCAAGGCCTCGCGAGCGTAAGCCTGGGTGAAGCCGGCGGTGGGATACTGACCGATTTTGTAATTGGATATGGCCGACCCGTTGGCTTGCTTTAGCCGGCCGGTGCTGTTCTGGGCGCGGGTCCGAATCTGGTTGATGAGCGGTAGCGCATCGGCAGAGCGGTTCAGCTCAATCAAGGCTTCGGCCTTCCACAGCAGCACGTCGGCGTAGCGAATAATAGCCCAGTTTTTGGACGAGCTCATGAACGGCGGCGTCTTCTGGAAGCTCGGGTCGGTGGGCAGCACGCTCTCTTTCATCGAGAGGTTATAGCCGTATACCCCCGGCACCCGTACCCACGAGTTGTCGAACACAAAAGTGGGGCTGTACTTGAAGGGGTGTCCTACTACAGCTACGGTATGGTCGACGCGTGGGTCGACTGTAGTAGCTAGGAAGTCGCTGGCCGTTACGAGGTCGCCCGAGGTGTTAAAATCCGTGAAGCGCGGCAGGCCAGTCGTGGCATCGGTCTTGAAGGCATTAATCAAATTCTGGCTGGGCTGGTGAAACGAGCAGCAGCCGTAGTCAGGGTTCATGGGGTAGTTCAGCTCGTTGCCCCGGTCGGTGCGGCCCTTGGGCGTACCGTCGTTGCGCGAGAACTGGATGGCGAAGACCGACTCTACCCCATTATCGCCAGTGGTTAGGAAGTTGGTAGCAAAATCGCTGTGCAATTGATATTTGCCCGATGCGATAACTGCATCGCAGAGCGTATTTACCTCCGTTAGCTTGCTGGCGTCGATGCCCGTTACGGCGTTGGCGTCGCTTTGCGTGTAGGCTTGGTAGAGCAGCGTTTTGGCCAGGTAGGCCTGAGCTGCCGACTTGTTAGCCCGCCCGATTTCGGACTGGTCGGCCGGCAGGCTGGCTACGGCCGCGCGGAAGTCATCGGCAATCTTGCTCCACAGCGCGTCATTGCTCAGGGCGCGGTTCGATACGTTGGGGTAATCTTCCGTAGCTAGGCTTTCGTCGATGTAAGGCACGTACTTAAACATCTCCTTGAGCAGGAAGTAAAAGTGTCCCCGCAGGAAGCGCACTTCGCCCTGGCGGATGGCCTTGGTAGGCATTGTCGTCGCGTCAACAGCATTAAGGCGGCGCAGGGCATCGTTGCAGCGCGAAATGCTCAGGTACATGCGGTACCAGAACTCGTCGGTATTGCTGATATCAACGCGGTTGAAGGAGAAGGTTTCGTAGAAGTGAAACGCGTCCACGTCGGCCGTACCGCCACCACCTTTGTAAGCATCGCCGCCGCGCACGTTACCGTAGGGCCACATCGAGGTGTAGGGCACGTAGTAAATGTCGTTGCCGAGTTGCGAGTAGGCAGCAATTACTTGCTTATCAATGTTCTCGGGAGTGTTTAGCTGGCTGTCGCTGAGCGCGCCGGTTGGGTTCACATCGAGAAATCCTTTGTCATTGCAGCTTACGCCCAGCGTTAGTAGCGAAACAGCCAGCAGACTGGTTTTGAAGAGATTCATGGGAATTAGTGCTAGCAGTTAGAATGAAACGTTGAGGCCAGTGGTAAACACGTGCGGCACCGGGTACTGGTAGTTCGTGACCTCCGGGTCAGGACCGGTAAACTGCTTGCTCTTGGCAATCAAGAAGTTCTGGCCCTGCACATAGATGCGCACATTTTGCAGCCGAATCTTGCTTACCAAGCTCGTAGGCAGGTTGTAGCCCAACTGCACGTTGCGCAGCTTCAGGTAGGAAGCATTTTCGACGAAGTAGGTCGAGGCGCGGCCTTCATTGTTGGAGTTTACCAGTGTTGGGGCGGGGATACCTGACCCAGTGTTAGTTGGCGACCAAGCATCGAGCAGGCGTGCGCCCCAGTTTTCACCCGAAGCCAGCGACGAGAAATCGGTGCGGAATTTCGAGTTGTTGTAAGCGTAAATACCCTGCACGCCCTGGAAGAACACCTGCACATCGAAGCCCTTCCAAGAGGCACCTAGGTTCAGGCCGTAGTTGAAGTTGGGAATGCCTTCCGTAATCCAGGTTTGGTCGAAATTATCAATCTTACCGTCGCCGTTCAGGTCTTTGTAGCGGATGCGGCCGGGGGCTGCGCCTACTTGCGTGGGGCCGCCCGCCACCTCGGCGGCCGTTTGGTAGAGGCCGTCGGCCACGTAGCCGTAGGTAGCGTTGATGGAGTGACCTAGGCGCGTTACGTCTTGGCCGTTGCCGCCGTAGGCGTTGATTACCTCAGCCGGCAGATAAGTGAGCTTGTTACGGAAGGTGGCGAGGTTGCCCGTAATGTTGAAGCTCAGGCCGTTGGCTAACGTGTTCTGATAACCTAGCAGGAATTCCCAACCCTTATTCTGGATGGACGCGCCGTTGACGAACTTATCGCCGCCCTCCCCTACCACGCCTAGGTAAGGCAAGTTCACTAGAATGTCGGTGCTATTCTTGACGAAGTAATCGACCGAGCCGGTAAGCTTGTTGCCGAGAAAGCCAAAATCAGCCCCAACGTTGGTTTGCGTAGTGGTTTCCCACTTCAGGTTGGGGTTGGCCTGCTGCACCCGGCGGTAGCCCGCGGGCAGGTTGGTATCGTTGCCGTAGATGTCGTAGGCCGTGCCGATATCGTAGGCGAAGTTGGGGTCGAGCGTACCTAGGCTTGATTGGTAAACGGCGCGGGAAGCGTAGTTGGCAATGTCCTGGTTGCCCGTCTGGCCCCAGCCGGCGCGCAGCTTCAGGTCAGAAACAAAAGTCGCGTTGTTCTTCAGGAAATTCTCCTCGCTGATGCGCCAGCCGCCCGATACGGCCGGAAATATACCGAACTGATTATCAGAGCCAAATCGCGAGGAACCATCGCGCCGGATAGTGCCCGAAAGCAGGTAGCGGTCCTTAAATGCGTAGTTGACCTTGGCGAAGTACGAAGCCAGTCGGTAAGACGTAGCCGAGCCGCCGTTGTCTTTGTTGGCCGAGCCAGCATCGAGCACAATGTAGTTGGGGTCCTGGCTGGCGAAGTTGGTGCGCGAGGCATAAAAAGCCTCTTGGTTGTAGCTGATGCGCTCATTACCCAGCAAAACGCTCAGCGTGTGGTTGCCGCCGCCCAATGTCAGGTCATAGTTCAGCGTGTTCTGCCACACCCAGTTGCCGAAGGTGCTTTCGTTGTTGGTTACGCGGTTGTTGGCATTGGAGAGGTAGCCGGCGGTGAAGGTCTTGTACAACTCGTTGTACTTATACAGCGAGTAATCGACGCCGAAGCTGGTACGCAGGTGCAAGCCCTTGATAATCTCCGCATCGGCAAAAGCGTTGCCGAACAGGCGGTAGAGGTCCGAGCGGTTTTGCTGGTTGTCGGTGAGCAGGCGCACGGGGTTGTCGCGGTCGCCGATGCCATTGACCGGGCCGCCCCAGCCGATGCCATCCACCGTATGCACCGGCACGATGTTGAGTAGTTGGCTGCTGCGGTCGCGTATCAGGTTGAGGTCAAACTGCGCCTCCTGCAACTTGCTCACCGTCAGATTTTGACCTATCTTCAAGTGGTCACCTAGCAGCGAGTAGTCCGAGTTGAGGCGGCCCGTCCAGCGCTCGGCGCCGGTATATTTCAGCGTACCTGTGTTTTTGTAGTAGTTCAGCGAAAACAGCACGCCGCCGTGCTCGCCGCCGTTGCTCACGTTCACGTTGTACTGCTGCGTGAAGGCCGTCTGCTGGGTTTCCTTAAACCAATCCGTATCGGCCGTGCGCTGGGTTTTGGCCGCATCCAGAAACTCAGGTACAACCACCGCATCGAGCACCGGCTGGCCAGCTGGCCCCTGGTGCGACTGGTAGCTGTAAAATGGGATATTGGGCGTAACGCCATCGTTTGTTGCCGCCTGCCAATAGATGCGCCCGTAGTCCTGGGTATTCAGCATCTTAATGTGCGGCCCCGGCGTTTGGGCCGACAAAAAGGTAGAAAAATCCACCCGCGTGACACCCTTTTTGGCTTTGCGCGTCGTGATGATAATCACGCCGTTGCCAGCCCGCGAACCGTAGATGCTAGCCGCCGAGGCATCCTTTAGCACCTGAATGCTCTCAATGTCGTTTTGGTTGATTTGGTTGATGCCCGTCTTGGTTGGGATGCCGTCGATGACGTACAGCGGGTCGTTATTGCCCAGCGTGCCAAAGCCCCGGATGCGCACCGCCGTGTTGTTGCCGCTCGGCGAGCCGTCGGTGGTAATCTGCACGCCCGGTACGCGGCCCTGCAGGTTATTGACCACGTTGTTCGAGGTCATGCCCTTCACTTCATCGGTTTTCACCACCGATACCGCACCCGTCAGGTCGGCGCGTTTTTGGGTCTGGTAGCCGGTTACCACCACCTCGTTTAGGTCTTGCGTGGTCGGCTTCAGCTGTACCGTCAGGGTGCTGTGCCCGGCCACGGCCACCTCCTGCGACACGTAGCCCACCGACGAGAGTACCAGCGTGGCCGTTGAGGAAACCGTGAGGGTAAACTTGCCGGTGGCATCGGTCGAAGCCCCGTTGGTGGTGCCTTTTACAATCACCGTTACCCCTGGTAGGCCTTCGCCTTTCTCGTCGTTTACTTGGCCCGTGACAGTGATATCGGCGTAGGCCCGGGTAGTGTTTTTGGGGCCGGCAGCCAGGGCAACATTTGGGAGCGCGACCAGTGCCAGCGGCGCGGCAGCTAGCAGTGCGGGCAGGCCAAGCTGCCGCGCAAAGAGTACGCTTTTACGCATAATGCGTTAGGAAAAGTGGGTGAGAAAAAGTAGTGCTGCTGTTGCCACTCGCACCCTGCGTTACCCGATAAGTGTCTGCTCACTTGGCTGGCGACGACCGCGAAAACCTGAGGTGCCGCGCCGTACATAACCAAATGAAGCAAACCAGGTAAACCAGTTCTGGCGGCTTCAGGGCTCAAAATTCTCTCTTCCTTCCCTTCTGCTTGTTACACGATTAACTCAAAAGCTTTCGAGTTTGAATCAAAACTCTACTAAAGAGTAAATACTTAAATTACAGAATCATATTAATAAATAGGTGGCGTTATTAACCTACTCAATTTCAATTTTTGAACCTGACTTTCACTTTTGAATCAAACGTTAGGAGCGCTGTGCAGCGCTCGAAACTCAGAAGGCGACATTTGGTAGCGCCCCCGGAAGCTGGTAGAGAAATAGGCCGGTGATGAGAAGCCTAGTTGATAGGCCACTTCGGCGATGGTGAGCTTTTCGTCAAGAAGCAGCTGGCGACTTTTGGTAAGGCGCAGGCTTTGGATAAAGTCCGTGACCCCGGTGCCGAGTACAGCTTTCACCTTGCGGTAGAGCTGCACCCGCGACAGCCCTAGGCTGTGTGCTACATCATCGACGCTGAGTTCGGAGCGCGTGAGATTAGCCTCCACAATAGCCGTGAGGTCAGCCAAGAATTTTTGGTCGGGCCGCTGGGGCGCGGCCACGGTAGCGGTGGCCGTGCTAAGCTCACGGCGGAAGTGCTCGCGTTGGCGTTGCCGATTGCCAAGGAGGGTGCGCAGGCTTTCTAATAAGAAAGCTGGGTTGAAGGGCTTGGTGAGGTAAAGGTCAGCCCCAGCCTGCACCCCTTCTACTTGCTGCTCGGGAGCCGAGCGCGCCGTGAGCAGCACCACCGGAATGTGCGAGGTGCGCCAGTCGCCCTTGAGTTGGCTGACTATTTCTAGCCCACTCAGGTCAGGTAGCATTACATCACACACGATTAAGTCAGGAATACTGTCCGCCGCCAAGCGCAGGCCCGTAGCCCCGTCGGCAGCCGTCTGTACTTGAAAATGTGGCCGCAGCTTGCGAACCAAAAAGGCATTGACCTCGGGGTTATCCTCAATCACTAGCACTAGGGCCGCGCTGGTGTCGCCGGTAGCAAAGGCCGCATCAGGCAGGGTTTCGGCAAGGTCTTCATCCAGCGTAAAGGCCGCCGACACTGGCATCGATACGGGCACTGTCGACCGCATGCCTTCGGGCAGCAACAGAGGTAGCGTCACGACAAATGTGGTGCCCTGGCCCGGCTGGCTCCGAAACGTCAGTTGCCCCTGATGAAGCCGCGTGAGCCCCAGCGAAAGGGCTAGGCCCATACCAGAGCCTTTGCCTCCCGGAGCCTGCCCCTGATAAAACCATTCAAAAATGTGCGCCTGGTCTTGCGCGCTGATGCCGGGGCCAGTGTCCTCGATGCTTACGCGCACTTGGCCCTCAGCCGGTAGTGGCTCGATGCTCACCGTAACGTGGCCAGACTCGGGGGTGAATTTCAGAGCATTAGCCAACAGATTAAAAAACACTTTGTCTAGAATATTCACGTCGAACCACATGTCGATTGCCGGTTCGGCTGGCAAGAACCGCAGGCTGATGCCTTGCTGCCGGGCGGTTTTCTCAAACATGTCCATGATTTCGCGCACGAAGGCTACTAGGTTGCCCTCAGTAGCCCGCACGGGCATCTTGCCCACGTCGATTTTGCGAAAATCCATGAGCTGGTTTACCAGCTGCAAGAGGCGCTGGGCATTACGCCGCACCAAGCTCAACTCGTGGCGCTGACTGGCCGCCAGAGGTGGGCCATCGGTAAGCACCTCTTCTAACGGCCCTAGGATAAGCGTGAGCGGCGTACGCAACTCGTGCGAGAAGTTGGTAAAAAAACGCAGCTTAGCTTCCGTTTCGACGCGCGCCAGTTCGGCGAGTTCCTGAATTTGGTTGCGCTGCGAGCGAATCTCTTGGTTTTGCCCAGCCAGCATCCGGGTAAAGCGGCGGTTGGCCCGTAAGGCGCGCCATACCCACAGCCCTAACCCCGCCGCCACCAGCAGCGCCACCACGACCACGTACAGCACCATCTGCTGGCTGGCATAGGTTGCCCGCTGCATGCGTAACAGGTCCTGTTGCCGCTGAATATCCTGCTGCTGACTGGCTAGCTTTTCCGATTGCATCTTCATCGTCAACACGTTGGTCGAGTCAATTACCATCGTGCTGAGTAGGTTCTCCTTGGCGTAAGGCTCGTGCTGCAAAATGTGCATAGCCGTGCGGATAGCCTCTTCGCCGCCTGGTGAATACAGCAGGGTTGCTTTAATGACATCATCCTGCACTAGCTGAATGCCACCTTGTGGGCCAGACAAGCCATCGACGCCTATCACCCGCACTTGGTGGGCTAACCCCAATTGCTTGCACACCTGATAAGCCCCGAGCGCCATGCGGTCGTTGTGGGCAAAAATGAGCCGCACCTGCGGATGCGCCCGCAGTACAGCGGGTAGGGCCGTTAGTACCGACGGGCGTTGCCAGTTACCCTGTACTTGCCCTACTAATCGCACGCCAGGAAAAGCTGTTAGCGCTTGCATTAGTCCCCGGTGCCGGTCAAGTGCCGGCGATGAACCGGCAGCTCCTAGTACCTCTAGCATTTCGCCTTTACCTCCCAGCAAGCCGCCAATGTAGCGACCCGCCGCTTGCCCTACCTCTTGGTTATTACCCCCCACGTAGGCAGTATAAAGCTTGGAAGTGGTGCGGCGGTCGAGAATGACTACCGGGATGCCCCTGTTGAAAGCTTCTTCTACTGAAGGCGTAATGGGCTCTGCTTCGTTGGCGGAGACAATAAGCAAATCAATATCCTCTTGCAGAAATTCATGCAACTGCTGCTGCTGCACCGTACTATTGTCGTGGGCGTCCTTAAGCCGAAATTCTACATTGGGATAGAAACTCAACTCTTTCTTCATGCCGGCTAACATAGCCTGTCGCCAGGCATCATTCATGGTGCACTGCGAAAAGCCAATCACGTAGTGAGGAGCCGGGGCTGCGCTCGTTACCTGAGGGCTTAAGATGCACATCAGCAGGTAGCTCGGCAGCAGCCAACGTGCCATTTGGAGGGCAAGAGTCATGTTGCTAAGGTAGCAACTATAGGCCGAGTGCATAGAAAGTGCAAGTAATTACGGCGACCTCCCTAGGCTATTGAAATTGTTACTGACTCAACCCTATGGCTAGCTCAAGAAGGTGCACTTTGCGGCCACATGGTTTTTCCTGTGAAGATTTATTTGACCACCTCCATTCTCACTCAGGCCCAAGACCTGTCCCTCACCTATCGTTTTTCAACGAAGGAGCAGTCCTTCGCTGGCTGCGGACCCAGCAGCCTTAGCAATTGATGGCGTATAAATAGGTCAGAACCTTTTTCAGTGTTCGCATGGTTAACAAACATTGACTAATGCGCATTCATTAGCTTTGTTCCTCCATGGATACTAAGTCCCTCGTCAAGTTAGCCAAATCCCTCAGCGACCCCACCCGTCTTCGCTTGTTGCAGGAAATTGCAAAAGGGGAAATCACGGTGTGCGCTGACTTGTTTCAACATGTGCCTATCAGCCAGCCTTCGATGTCCCAGCACCTCAAGGCCCTGGGAGATGCGGGCTTGATTGAGTCGCACAAAGAAGGCCGCAACATGTGCCTGTCTATCAATGCGGAAAAGCTGAAGGAGTTGGAAGACTTCCTGCAACTACTCAAACCAGTTACTGTTAAAGGTTAATCAATCCTTGTGCCCGTTGGCGGTATCGTCAACGGGTTTTTATTTTTTCAAAACATTATTGGTTGCTTATGGATTTATGGTTGGTACCTTTGTGGAAACTTAGCAAGAAGAGTATCAGCTGGCAACAAAGCCCTTACCCGGCTTTTTTTTA